>Ga0209930_1000381_pt1 | contig 120557 bp, 169 predicted proteins | sample ThiBiot_500_biof_2_FD_183948 | JGI IMG/M metagenome (GOLD analysis project Ga0209930, IMG submission 183948) | Wastewater bioreactor microbial communities from Cape Town, South Africa - Thiocy_cont_500_biof (SPAdes) | ecosystem: Engineered > Bioreactor > Thiocyanate-remediating >...
AATTCATGAAATGAAAACATACCTCCACCAAATGATAAACGAAAAACAGCCAGCAAAATGAGAATATTTCTCACAATCATCTCACCAAATCAAAACCAAAATGATCGTTTTATAATAACAACAACAGCAAGAAACTATATTTGGAGAAGAATCTAATAGTTTGATTCATTGTTTTATATGCTAAAGATTGGACGTGATTTTAAATAAAAGCATGACTCTATTACTCCTCATGTAATATGAGTAGAATTTGTTTTTGAGAACATCAAACATTTGTTGACAATTTAATAATTCAAGTAAATGAATTGGAAACCAACAGATTGCAAATTGTTTTTCTCACATTTCTCATGTGGAAACAAAAAGTTAAGTCAAATATCATCGCTCGTTTTGTTCTCTATCTCTCCTTTCGATTGCTATCTTATTTTTTATTACTACATTGAAAAAAAAACACAAATAAATCATAAAAGAATAAAATCTGAATAAATGACGAGAAAAGAAAACATGTGAAAATCTTATATATGCACTGTTCGTTACGAGAGATTGGAAGTTGTGACTGTTTGAGATAAATGTTCATCATCATTTGATTCGTTATTCAATTGATTGACTGTAGTAGTAGTAGTAGTATCAGTGGATGGCATTTGTTCGAAATAAGGAAAACGTTCGTAGGAATGATTTAATAGATCTTTGAGATCGTTGATCGATTGAGATAAATGTTTACGAAAATCGAGGATATTATCATGACATTTTTCAAGAGAATATTCGATTTGATTCGTTATTTTTCGTTTGTCTTCAGTTGGTTGATTATTTTCAATAGGATAATCAAAAAGTGAGACAAATTTCGATGGTAAAACAGGTTCACCTCGCATATAAAGCGAAAAATCGTTCGTTGACAAACCTAAATGTTCAGCTTGAAGAAGTTCAATAAAACGAACAGCTGAATCCAAATTAGCTAAATAATACAATTCTTCACCATTTGGCTGAGAAAAATGACTGAGAAATTGAATATTCGAATGTAATCGTGGCGGTTTAGCTTTGAGTACAACGTAAATCAATGCCGGCAGAAAACAATCAGCACTTATTGTTTTCTCACTGCTCATATGCAGAGCTTCTTCAATCGAACTTTTACATTCCATAATCGAATGAATTTTCTCTTGAGGAGTTGCTTTCGAATCAAGTTCGATCAAAGCTTAAATTAAACAAAACATTCGATTCAATCGATTGATTGTCTTTCATACGTACCATTAATTGCTCGGTAAAGTTCTTCTCGAACATTGAGAATATCTTCGTTGAGAACGGCGTCTAACATCACCGGTGTTATCCAATGTAGAGATGATATTCGATTTTGTATGGCTAAATCTTGTTCTTCACATTCGATGGCAATTCGATTGAAAATCGATGAGTAATTCTTCGAAAAAACAACTCGTTCGAGATAATCTCGAATTCGATGAATGACATCGTCGTGTTCGTTTTGATAGATTGAATTCGTTTGAACACGTTTTTTCACTGTATCTTTGAATGTTCCGTATTCTTGAACGAGTAGATCAATCGAAGAGTTTTTATTCGAACATTTCTTTTGAAATTGATTTGCGAATGTTTTAACAAGAGATTTGATATCGCCTCGAGCGTCATCGGTATTGATGAATTCTAAGTATTTGCTTGTTTCTTCGTCTTCTGAATTGTGATCATCGTTTAAGAGAGCAGATATGACTGAACTACTCGATGCTAAATAAATTCAAATTTGAATGGAAATTAAGGTGGGTTTTGTGTTTACATACAACGAAGACTGCCAGCTCGACTAACCATTTGCCGAATAGGATTACGTAGATTGAGATTAGTGCGGCGTTTTTCATGAAAATTCGAAAATGTTGGAGACGATGGTAGAGGAGAATCAGATGTCGAAACACTTGAAAAGAAAAATCGAAGAACTCTATCGATATGATTTTGACTTTATATTACTAAGGTTTTTCGTCGTAAGTTTTTTGTATTTGTTTAGCTTCTTGATAAACTTCTCGATAGCATTTACTACAAAATCCGTTCCAAATTTTATTTCCATAGAATCCACAAGCATTCTGACAGAGTTCACCATCGTTTCGTGGATGAACAATAGAAACCGATTGAGATTTCATCATTTCTAAAAAAAAAACTCGTCCTAAATCAATACTGATTTGATTTCATTGAGATGTTTGTTTTTTATTTCAGAGTACTACTCAGCATTGACGAATCAAAAGTTGATCAATTGCAGATGGCGTTTGCTCTCTTTCGAGAGAACATCCTCAATGTTTTTCTTTTATTTATTTTCCAAACAACATGATTACAGAACACGACAAAAAAAATGATTATTGTTCAACAGTTAAATAAGGAGCACTTGAACATTTCGAGATTTGAATGAAACTATTCGGTCGAAGTGTTCCTGGTGACGATGCGGTTGTTCGTGCCGATAATGAAATACTTGGCTTTCGTGCTCCATATCGATATTCTAATTGAGATAATTGTTGTTTAAATACTTGAATCGAGTGAATATATTCTTGGAAGAACTTCAAAAAACGTTCGTTTAAAGAATTATCTGTATGAATGAGAGTTTTTATTCGATTTGGTAGAGTTAATAATTGATTTTGTTCGACATGTCGTTTCGAATCGTTCAAAGATTCATCGAGAAGATTATCTTTACGTAGAATCGATTTACCTTTTTCGATAATCTTCGCCAATGAATCCGGATAATTATCCAAAACCGTCCAAAGATCTTCCTTTCTCAGTGTATATAAATCCGAATAGCCAAGAGATTTGACATTTGCCGTACGACGACTGCCGTTTTTCGAACCGGGAATATTCAAAATCGATATTTCACCGAACACGGCACCTTCTTTTAAAACAACAAATGTCGTTTTACCATCGTCACTGACAACAGCTAATTGCCCACGTTTGATTATGTACATTTCTTTGCCGATATCTCCTTTCCGACAAACGTAATCGCCCGGTCCGAAAAAGATCGGTTTCAGTTTTGTTACCTATTCAAATTTTGAAATAACGAGAAAAGAAAAGAACGTATTGTTTTGTTTTTACAAGTTCAATGAGCAGATTGAGTTCACAATCGTTGAAGAGCGTAACTTGTTGAAGAGCATCGAGATGAACTTTAACCGCAAGATCTTTGCGTAGTTCGACGCTTAAATCCGAATTTAAAACCATTTCTTCGTTTAAAACCTGCCGATTCGTGTACAAATAATCGAGCCATTTGATCACTTTTTGTTCGAGTTTTCGATTCACCGAACGGAATTTCATATAACGTTTGATTTCGTCCATTTTCTCACTCACTTGTTGTCCTTGAAATCAAAAAACAAAAAAAAAACATAAATTTCATTAAAAACAAAAAGAACAAACTCGATTGATTTTGCGATGAGATCATCGTGCCAAGATTGCCGATAATCGTTGCAAATATCAGAATACCAATCATATAATCAAATAAAACAAAAACATATTCCGATCGTTGAACAGGCAGCGGAACATCTCCGATTGTGCTTAACAAAAGTGTCGACCAGTAAAAACAATACGTGTACAACATAGCAACAGTTTCATTGTGAGCTGATGCTGGTAAAACCCAAGCATCGCTCCCAAAGCCAAGATGTTGACAGATGAGGAAATAGGCACAACAATTCCTAAAGCATCGATTTGGAAAAATAAAAGTTGTTTTGGAATTTCGTCTTACCAATGAATTAATGTTAATGTTAGACAAACTAAAACGGTAATTCGAAATGTATTTGGAAATTTCGTTCGTGATTCGGTTAATTCTTGAAATTCCAAAAGACGATAGACTCGTATGAAACGATTCGAACGAACTATCGAAAGAAATCGCCAACGTGGAACTAAATACAAAATATCCGTTGGAAGAATCGACAAAAGATCACGAGAATAAAATTGACGTGATATAAAATAACCACGAGACAAAACATGATGATTGCGAACAAAAAGACCGTGACTAAAATATCCTTGATAACGATAAAACAAAAACACAATCGAATCATTCGTTTTTTTTTTCAATTCAAAAATACAAACCGGTTCGTGATTGAAGAAAAATATCAATCAAATAAATGAAATCGAATGTGTAATCCAATGAAAGCCAAACTCGTCGAAGACTTTTATCTAATTCTGCGAATGAATAACGAACAGGAATTAGAAGGAGATTATATACAACTGCGAGGGAAATGATTCCGAGCCAAAAATGATACAAATGAGTTTGAGGATCAAGAACAAATCCGGTCCTAAGGAAAAATAAATAAAGACAAACATTTTGTCTTCTTAATTAGAATTTACACTTCAAAATCTTCATTTCTAATCGGAGCTTCAGGTTTGACATTTGATTCTTTCAAAAGACTTGTTCGCTGTTCATCCGTATCTCGTTTTCTTCGACGGAAAAAACGCTTCCGAAATTTCTACAATATCATCAATTAAATTTCAAAAAAAGATTAAACATTTTCAATATAAACCTGCAATTTGCCAACGGACACTTCTGTATGTTGCTCAGTCAGCTCCATTTAATCTCGTGTCAATGCGTCTGTTTACTTGGATTAAGAATGAATGTTACAAAATGAAGATGACGATGTCGTTGCCATAGCATCACCTTTCTTTTCTTTCCTTTTCTTTTCCACAACGACAAATGAAATGACAGATAAGCACATCGATGAGCATCCGAAGGAAAAGGAAAGTCACATCGTAGCACGTTCTTTCTTTTATTTAACAAACGAGACGAACAAAAATACATCTGACGAATTATAAAAAAAAAAGGTTAAAGATTCGATGGAATCGAGTAAACATTTTCCGTAATTGACGTGGAAAAATGTTCGTTGATCGGTAACGAATGATTCTGTTTGAGTCGACTGTTCGTTCTTGTTCCTAATGTTTGTAAATGACTGTAATCACGTGTGATTACCATCGATGCATACGCGATTTCCTCATCCGTTGACAATTCTAATACGCTAAGAACTTTCTCAATAGGAAACTGCAGTGGCAAATATTCGGATAATTGAGCAACCTTTTACGATGAACAAAGAAAGAAATTGTTTTCTAGAGAAAAGAAAATTTACTAATTTCGGTTTGATGAATGGTTTGAGAACTTGAGCTGTTCGACTGAACATCCAAAGAATGGTTTGAAACCAACCGAGAAAATAATTCACAGGCCGAAGTGTGTCACTCGAAAAGAGTTCGTTCGATGACGAATTCAAAAATGTTTGAAATCCATCGACAACACTCGTATCGTCATGATCATGTTTCACATTCGTTTCTCGCCATGATTTCACTTGAAACAGTTCATCATTGGACGGATTCAGTTCTAACATAAGTAAAATATTCAATATCAAACACATTATATAAACATTGGGCTCTAACATGAATTCATTGGATTTGATATTAAATAAATAAGGAAATGTTTGTTCCAGCAGACAGCGTGTTGATGAACGTCGTCGAAATAAGATTAAACTAAAGATTAAGTAAAGAGCTCGATTGGTTTCATAGATTCCGTTCGATGTATTTATATGAATCAGTAAATGTACAATAATAAAATCGATGGGCACATATTTCGAGCAAATGAAAAGAGCTCGTGCTTGTTCAGAAGTAAAACTTTCGTTGATAACAAAATTATCGAATAAACTTTGAATGAGAACTGTTGACGTTTGACACGAAAGAATCGAAAGATGATTGACAATCGACGATGACGAAAGAATTGGATTGAGAGTGTAATAAGGTAGAAGAGGATTATCGATGAATTGCGACCAGAGTTGACGTTTAATCGCGTCGAGAAGATGACTGATCGTTGAAGTTGAATCGAGCGTTGAGCCCGTTGAATGAATTACATTTTGTATCCAAATTCTTTCATCGTCACTGGCGATTTGGTGATTAGCGAACAGCCAAAGAAGAACATGGACGAGTGAACTCGACGAAACAGTTGTTAAATAATTAGTTAATTCGATTAGGATTTGTTTTGTTTCGTCGAGAACTAATGATTGAAGATCTCCGAGAAGGAAAATTGTCTTTCTTAAGTATTCACATGATGAATATCTGCATTCGAACGTTTTCATATCGGAGAGAAATTCGTTTTTTTCGGTTTCAAATGAATTTTCCGATGTCGAAAGAAAATCAATCGAGTCCAATGACGATGCAAATAGAGCGTGACCAACATCCCGAGCGAGCCAATATTTTTTCAGCCAAATATAAACAATCGATTTCGGAGAATCGTGTTCGGTATGAATTTCCAATCGACCGAAATCTTCGGATGAATCGTCGGCAATTAAAGTTAAATAACAGAGAACATAAAACGACAGATCGAACTGCGTTTGAGTCAACGAAAGAAGTAAATCGACGAGCTCATAGTATTGATCTAACGCGCAAATCAATGGAATGTATTCGGTTAGGTTGTTGACGAGAATGTTGAGATTGTTTTCGTCGGTTGGATTCGAGAAGATTTCAGTTAGATTTTTTTCTAAGGACATTTGAGATTGAAGAATTTCGTAGATATATGAACCTGAAAAGAAAAATCAAAAGAGAGACGGTGATTTGTAGGATTTTTGGTTGTTTCGAGAAAGACGAACGTGTTGGCTGTGATTGATAATGTTGTTGAATTTGTTGGATAAAATGTCGACGAATTTGTTGAATGTAAAAGTTTAAGTGTTCGATTTCGGTTTGATATTTGATTTTGATTTCTTCGGCAACGTAATTTAATGTTGTTCGAAAGACTCGTTCGAAGATATTCTCAACACATAATTCATCTAAACGATTGAGTAGATATTCGTTATGCAAGAGAAAGGTTTCGATGGCTTGTTTGATCGTGTGAAATTGACTCGGAAAGCACGAGGCTAAGATGCGTGGCAGTTGAAAATGAACAAATGCTGACCAACGTTGTTGGTATTCGCTGTTGTTCGTTGAGACAGACGCGGCGTAACCGCCGAATGACGATTGAAGAAGTCGAAGATAGATCGACGAAGGATTCGAATTCGATGAAACGTACTCGTAGAAACGAAGCATAACGAGAAGAATCGAAGACGATCGATGAAGTTGATTGATAACGAGCGTCGAAACTGTTGGATTGAAAATTGAAACGTTGAATTCAATGTCTTCGTGATGAAATTCTTCGGATAAATGCAAACGTGTGATTCTAAACAACGTGGAAATTGAGAAAGAAAACGAGATGAAAGTTTCGTACTTGAATAGAATTTGTTCGTAAACATCGGATTGAATTGATGATTCTTTGGTTTGGATTTGTTTGAGAACTTGTTCTCGAATGTGTTTCCAATGATTTTGTTCTTTTTGTGCTTTGATTATCATCAACCAAAGACAATACAAAGTTGGATTGGTAAAAAGTACGAGAAATAAATTCGACACTGAAATCACCATTTCTTTGCTTTTCGAACTCGATTCTTCGCTTAAATCGAATTGATTCGAATAAACACACAAAGCCGAACAAAGCCATTGAGCTAGCAGATTGATTTGCTTGCCCAGAAGGACCCCGTGTTCAGCCGTAATATGTTCACTTTTCAAAATTTCATAGAGCAACTCAATGAGAAATTTAATTTGCACATCATCTGTTTCGACAGATGCTGACGGACTGAGAGAAATCAGATGTTCGATGACTAACAGCTCATTGATATAACCGGATCGAGCATGGAATTTAAAATAGGATTGAAGTAGGTTTGAGGATATGGTCGAGTCGAGATGAGTTAGAATTTGTGCTAAAATGAATCAGTGTGAGATCAAAGTGTGACGAAGTTTGGTTTTTACTGGTGAAAATGTTACGAAATTCATCTTCGGATTGACATTCTGCGATTAAGGGAGATAATGAAGCAGAAAAACTCGTTTCATCTGAACGTAGTTTCCAAGCGTCGATTAGTTTTTCTCTGAGAAGATTTGAGTCTAATACCATTGCTTTTTGTTTAGAGAGGAAAAAAAGATCTGAAAAAATAGATTATTTTAATTTCAGTGGAGAAAAAAAATTAGCAAATTAGTGATCGCGTTCTTCCGGAGGTCGATAGGGTAAATTTAAGTATTTAAAAATCGATTCTTCAGTCGGAGTGTACAAAGGCGTGCCCATATTAATCTTCGAATTATTCTAAACATCAAATCGTCGAAACTGAGAATAGAACAAAGACAAAATTTACTTTTCGAATAACACCGGTATTCAAACGATGTTGAGATAAATACCTTTGAATTAAAAACAAAACTCAAACAAAAAAAAACAAGCGAATGAGATGAATTACATGTTGTATTTATGAGCGAGGCTACGCATGGATCGATTGAAAAGTGCACTGCCAGTAAAATAAAGCAGAGCACAAGCGTATTCATCGAAAGGTACTAAGATAATATCCAAACGACGATGTTTTCTGTTTTCACCGGGTAGAAGACAAACACCGAAATATTTCGCTTGCGAACTATCTTCGTCGTGTTTGTCCGAGAAAACGAGATCGTCGGTAAGAAAACCGGATTTTTTCAGCGAATCAATCAATGGAATTAACAATCCTTCTTGAGAAATGCCATCTGTATGTGTAATCAAAATATCAACATCGCCGCATGTAGCTTTTCCTCGTCGATAAGAGCCACACGTTTGAATAGTTAACCCGGGCACGAGTCCAAGGGCGTGTTCTTTAACCTAAACAATTATTTCGATTTTTAAAAATAGTTCTTTTGGCCCTTTCTCGCTCGTGAGTACATACAACGGCCTCGATTTCAGTCACTTCATCGCGTGGCATTCGTTCAAGAAATTCATCGTAATATTTCAATCCGACTTGTTGATTTTGAGATAACTTCGCTTTTGTACGAAGATCGTCGAGAGTACGAAAGCCCTGAATGAATTCGAAAGTTGAGCAAAAAAAAGACGAAATGACAATTTCAATACCTGATCGTACCATTGACGAGCTATATTCGGTCCACAACCCCAAACATTACCGAATAGATTTATCACAGTCATGTATTCCGATGATTGAAAATCATCGAGCTTTTCGAAAGTACCGGTATCAACGATTTCCCAGATTTTTTTAGCTAAACTTTCACCAATACCGGGTAGTTTTATAATTTCCTAATTTAAACGAGCAATTCTCAATTATTTATCTTTTTTGTTCGTCGAATTTTACTTCAAACGAGTCAATTCGTTTCGTACAACGACGAATTGTAGTGATCGCTTTCTGATAGGAATATGCTCGCCATTTATCTGTCAAAATAAATACAAAATATTCCGATTTGTCTCTCTTTTGAATTACCATTCGTTTTGCTATAGAGATCAGCCATTGATTGAAGTTTATCGATAATATCCTTGTTTACTTCAGTATTCTTTTTAGCTGCTTGGGAAGACATTGAACACATCCAATTACCTTTCTATAGGAAAGAGATACGTATGAATTGTGAGATAGACGAAAATTATTTCTAATACGAACGGGTAATTCACCGTTTTTGTAGGGATTTTTCACAGTATCGTTATAATCCTGAAAGAGAATATTATCAAAATGAGAATTGTTTTTTGATCAACGAACTTCGTCGAAATCGTGATCATCATCCTCATCGGATGAGTATCGTCTTTGTTTGACTTGTGTTGCAGATCCACCTTGAGGTTGATCATCGGATAATGTTCGTTTTTGTCTTTGTTGAGGAACTGATTCTTGAGAGAAAGATGGAACAGTTTGCTTACGAATAAGTGGAGGTCGAACAATATAATCTTTTGTTAACGGAACTAACTGTTTGGCTTTCAAAGAATCACTCAGCCATTGTGTTCGAACGACAATTGCCTCTGGTGGATCGATTTTTAGAATTGAAAATACTTTCGGTACATCGAATTGTTCATCAGCAATGATGAAACGTGCGTTGTGAGGAGAATCAATTAGTCGAAGATGAAAACGTTCAAAAGCTTTCGTAAATATATTTCGACGCTCTTTACCGATGCCATTTTGTAGAAAATAAAAGGTCGCATTCGGATCCGATGGAATCAAATCGATCGATGAAGCATTCTCATTAAAATCGGTCATTTTATTTAAATTTCGAGTCAAATCAAATGTAATTTCACCAGGATCTCTCTAGCAGAGACGAGAATGATTCATTCTATCAATGTTTTCCTCTTTTTGTATGCTCTCTCCGTCAACCATTCAGTCAAATGATAGATGGAGTTGTACGTTTGAGATAGTATATCTCATGTACCTTTTCAAAAAGAATAATATTCAAGTTTATCATGTCAACAGCTCCCGAACAGGCAACGAAACCTAGTGACGATTGGTCAAAACTATTACTGAATAAAGTCGTTTTTGTAACCGGTGCTGGAGGAGCAATAGGCGCATCGATTGCACAAACATGTGCGTTACATGGTGCGCGCGTTGCTGTTGCTGATATGAACAAAACAGCAGTTGATGAAGTTGTACAGAAAATTGTGAATGATCATGAAAGTACTAAAGATTCAATTATAGCTGTTGAGTTAGATGTTACTAATGAAGAAGCAATCCAAAATGCTGTGAAAACTGTAGTTGATAAATGGAATACTATTGATGTTCTCGTGAATAAGTTTGTTAAATTGACATACAAAGAATATAATTGAGGATTTGGAATTTTAGTGCAGCAAATTTTACGTTTGGTGCAGTTGAAAATGTTTCAGTTGATGCTTGGAACACCATTCTCAATGTGAATGTACGTGGATATGCTCTCATGGTTAAAGCTGTTGTTCCATTTATGAAACAACAACGATCAGGTTCCATCATTCAAATGTCGAGTGTTAGTGCCTTTATTGCTCAACCAGAATTTGTTCCATACAGTACAACGAAAGGAGCCATTGTACAAATGACACGAAATCTTGCACTTGACTTAGGTCCATACAATATTCGATGTAATACTATTTGTCCTGGCGGTACAATTACACCAGCAACTGCTCGACATGCTGCTCATTTAAACAAAACAGTAGACGAGTTAGTTCAAGAAAGAGTTAAAAGTTTATGCCTTAAACGTTGGGGTACAACACAAGAACTAGCGAATTTTACAGTTTTCTTGGCTTCGGATTTGTGTCATTTCGCAACGGGTGCTAGTTTTCTGATTGACGGAGGTTTAACAGCGATTTAATATGAAAACAAATTTCTCTGTATATCCTCAGAAATAGATGGAGATACCGATTATTTAAATAAAAGATATATATAGTAGCACACCTTGTTTGAATGTGATATCAAGTTTAAGAGTAAACCAAACAAATATTTTGCCTTGAGACACACTTGTTATTTTTTCTTTCAAATTTCTTGTGAGATATCATGTCAACAGCTCCCGAACAAGCAACGAAACCCAGTGGAAATTGGTCACAATTATTATTAAACAAAGTTGTGTTTGTCACTGGTGCTGGAGGAGCAATAGGTGCATCGATCGCGCAGACGTGCGCATTACATGGTGCACGTGTTGTTGTTGCTGATGTCAATAAAACGGCAGCTGATGAAGTTGTGCAAAAAGTTATTAGTGATCATGAAAGTACTAAAGATTCAATTATAGCGATCGAATTAGATGTTACTAATGAAGAAGCAATTCAAAATGCTGTGAAAATTGTAGTTGAGAAGTGGAACACCATCGATGTTCTCGTCAACAAGTATGTTAAAATGACGTAAAAAGAGTATAATCGAAGATTATGGCTTTTAGTGCGGCGAACTTTACATTTGGTGCAGTTGAAAATGTGTCAGCTGAAGCTTGGACAACAATCTTAAATGTCAACGTACGTGGATATGCTTTAATGGCAAAAGCCGTTGTTCCATTCATGAAACAACAAAAATCAGGTTCCATCATTCAAATGGCTAGTATTAGTAGTTTCATTGCTCAGCCAGAATTCGTTCCATACAGTACAACGAAAGGCGCCATTGTACAAATGACCCGTAATCTTGCTTTGGATTTGGGCCCTTATAATATTCGATGTAATTCTATTTGTCCTGGTGCTACATTAACACCGGCAACAGCTCGACATGCAGCTCAATTGAATATTTCTGTCGATGACCTCGTCGAACAACAAATTAAAAGTCATTGTTTGAAACGATGGGGTACAACACAAGAACTAGCGAATTTTACTGTTTTCTTAGCTTCTGATTTGTGTCATTTTGCAACAGGTGCGAGCTTTTTAATTGACGGAGGTTTAACGACGATTTAAACAAAATAAAACAGCTTGATTTTTGTATTCTTGAGTTCACGTGAAGTATATACATACATATAAAACATCTATCGAATGCACTCGCCTTTTTCGAAAGATATGACGATGAAAGATAAAAAGAACATAAGTATTGCACCTTGTTTCGTATATCTTTTTTTGATTCTTTTACAAAATATCATGTCAACACCTCCTGAACAAGCAATAAAACCAAGTGGAGAATGGTCACAACTACTATTGAATAAAGTAGTGTTAGTTACGGGTGCTGCAGGAGCGATTGGCTCTGCTATTGTAGAAGCATGTGTTATACATGGTGCACGTGTTGTGATTGGTGATGTAGATAAGAAGAGTGCTGATGAAGTTGCACAAAAAATCATCAATGACGATGAAAGTAAAAAAGATTATGTTATAGCTGTTTCACTTGACGTGACAAATGAAGAAGAAATTCAAAAAGTTGTGAATTCAGTTGTTGACAAGTGGAATACGATTGATATTCTCGTGAATAAGTATCATGATTATATTATTGAGTCGTTTTGTTTTATGTCTGATTGTGTACATTTAGTGCAGCGAATTTTACATTTGGTGCAGTTGAAAATGTTTCAGCCGACGCTTGGACAACGATCTTAAATGTAAATGTACGTGGATATGCTTTAATGGCAAAAGCTGTTGTTCCATTTATGAAACAGCAACGATCAGGTTCGATTATTCAAATAGGCAGTATCAATAGTCTAATTGGTCAACCGGAATTCGTTCCGTACAGTACAACTAAAGGTGCAGCTGTACAAATGACGCGTAATTTAGCACTTGACCTTGGCACGTACAATATTCGTTGTAATACAATTTGTCCCGGTGCTATTCTTACACCGGCTACTTCGAGACACGCTGCTAATCTAAAGATTACACTCGATGAGTTAATTGAAGGGCAAGTGAAAAATCAATGTCTTAAACGATTGGGTTCAACTCAAGAAGTGGCTAATCTAACGGTCTTTCTGGCATCGGATTTATGCCATTTTGCAACAGGTGCGAATTTCGTAGTCGATGGTGGTTTTACATGTCTCTGATGTGTACTTTAATCATATTCTTTTTCTTTTGATTGTCAATAAAGATTTGCATTCAGCAATAACTTCAATTATCATTTGAAAACTAGTTATTGACTGAATTTTTAAGTACTTTTCTCGAAGTCAAATAAGTTGTTTTCGGCGACCACTTATCACAAAAACTAAAGAACATCATCCGTGTTATCATGTGTTGTGTCAATATTGGCAATTTCCATACGTTGCATGTTGTTGATACCATTGTATAAATATTAATGATAAAAATATTACTCGGTAGTTAAAAAGAAAACGATCCCATCAAACAAGGCAACTTCTTACTTGGAAGAAAAGTATTAACACGAATTTTACTAAAATATAGTGGTTCGAATGGCCAGTAGTAAAGTAATAACGGCAGAACAACATAAGAATTCCAATTTTGAATTGTTTACATGCTTGTGGCTCGATCAAAATGTTAATACCACTGATGATAATCGAGAAACTTTGAATGAACTTCGCAAAGTAATAAATCATTTACAAACATTCCATAAAAGTGATGAATGTGAACAATATATCAGACACATTACGAAAGAAAAGGTCGTACTCATTGTTTCTGGTTCATTAGGTCGACAGATTGTACCTCGACTTCATGATCTTCCACAATTTATAGCATGTTACGTTTTTTGCCAGGATCAAAAAGCCAACGAGCAATGGGCTAATAAATTTCACAAAGTGAATGGTGTCTTTGTGGATCGTAGTAAACTCGTTGCACGTATCGCTAAAGATCAAACAGCTCGTGCTCGAGTTGAAGATGGTGCTTCGATTTCTGTTATCAGTTCTGGTTCTCAATCACTTGAAACACGTAATGCTATTTTTATGTGGTTTCAACTGTTTATTGAAGTTCTTCTTCGAATGCATCACAAATCTGCTGATCGAAAAGAATTATTAGATATCTGTAAAAACAGTTACAAAGGAAATCAAGAAGAATTGAACATTATCAATGAATTTGAAAAAGATTATAAATCAGAAAAGGCGATTTGGTGGTACACACGTGAATCTTGCTTTTATCGAATGATGAACAAAGCATTACGAGTACAAGATTTCGATATGTTATTTGCCTTTCGATTCTTTATCACTGATATTGCCAAACAATTGAAAACTGAATACGAAAATTTTCTTCGTACAAGTGATACACGAAGTAAAGTTCGTGTCTATCGTGGTCAAGTCATTGGGAGTGATGAATTTAATTTGATGAAGAAAAACATTGGCGAGTTTCTATCGATGAATTCATTTCTATCTACTAGTCGAAATCGATCAACTGCGCTTCATTTTGCTCGATCAACACCAACAACTGATGGAGCTCATCGAATTATTTTCGAAATTGAGATTAATCCACGTCTACAAACGAAACCGTTTGCAAATGTTACTGCGGTTAGTTATTTTCAAAATGAAGACGAAGTTTTAATCATGCTTGGTGCACTCTTTCGTATCGATAAAGTAACTGAAAACAAACAAGATCATGTATGGGATGTTTGTGTATCTTTAGCCAGTGAAGATGATTATCATTTAAAAGATACGTTTGCTTACATGAAACAAAAAATAGGTGAGGATACTGATCTCGATTCACTTGGAAAAATTCTTATAGAAATGGGTGAATATGATCAAGCGAAAAAATGTTATGATTTAGTTATGCGTGATTCACAACTTAGTCTCTGTAATGCTTATCATGGATTATCTCGTGCCATTTTTGATAAAGATATTGAGCAAACGCTTAAATATGCTCTGTTAGAGCAGTCAATTAAAGAGTCCATTTTTTCGAAGGATCATGTTGAATTAGGAATTTTATACAGTTGGATAGGTGGGGTGCACTACCAAAATAACAATTATGAGGAAGCATTGATCTATTTGAACAAGGCGCTTACAATATTAGAAAATAATCAGATTATTGATTATGGTAATCTTTCAAGCACATACCATAGATTAGCTCTTACTTATTATGAAAGGGGGGATCATGCGTCAGCAATAATGTACTTCAACAAAACTCTCACCACACAACAAACGTTTCTCCCGGCTAATCATCCAAAGATTGCTCAGACTTACAATAACTTAGGTGTTTTCTATAAAGATAGAGGAGACCATCTCAGAGCATTACAATATTATGAAAAATCACTTTCTATCTACCGTAAAACCTTACCACCTAATCATAGTGATGTTATCCGAACTGAGAACAATATTCGCCAACTAAAGATTGATATGAACCAATAAACAATTTAATTTTCAAAGCAAATTGAAATGACTCTTGATATTTATCTATACATGAATTTTTTTCTTATTGAATAAAACTGATTTCCTGAAAATACCGCCTGACATATTAACAAAATATGTATATCTTTGTAAATAATATTATTCAAACAGGTCTCAATGAAATTCAGAACGACTCGTGAAAAGTAATTTATAGAAAAAAGAATGTTTTATATATAAAAAAAAGTCAATAGAGTTAAGTAAAATTTGTTGGACTTGTATATGTATTCGTAACAGCATGATTGATAGCAATATCTTTATCCTGTTGTGCCATAGATCTTTTCAATGTTCCAATAAGACTTCGTGGTGCTTTAAGAATTGTTGTTTCATGTATAATTTGTGTAACATTACTCGGCATACCACTTAACTCCATGGCCGATGTTTGAGTACCTTCATTTCGATCAGTTTGCGTGCCACGTTCTGAATCCCACAGTTTCGGTTCAGTTTGTGCATCACGTGTTGATTTATGAATAATACGATTTTTTTTCGGTGCCGGAGCAAATTTATCGGATGTATCAACACCGATGTCATTGAAATTATGACGAGCATTTCCTGACGCATGTAAATCATGGCAAATCGGACAAACAAATGGATGATGATAGGAAGTAGGCGGTGAAAACAGAGGAGGATGAATGTGATGATGGTGGTGAGGATGAGGTATCGGTGGTGGCGGTGGTGATAGTTCTCTTTCAACTTTTTGTATTCGTTGATGTTGAATAATAAATGGTTTCGGTTTTTCCTCTTTGCCTTCAGCGATTCGACGTTTACGTCGTAGGGCAATTTCCTTTTTCTTCTGCTCTTTTTCTTGTAATGCTAGATACAACATTTCTTGTTCACGTTCCTTTCGACTACTATCATTACAACAATCGAGAAATATGATAACAAAGGTGACAACTACTAATGCACCCGAACCAGCTATACCATATAATTTAACAATTTGTTCTTTTGATGTATCTAATCAAGATAGAGATCAAATTAAAAACTCATCTGTAAACATAGATTCTCGAATAAATTTTACCAGTCACAAAGTACAATACCGAGAGGACAAGAGAAACAAAAGCAATGACGAATAAAATACAAATACATATGTACCAAAAGATTGTCGATGCTAAGATAGAAAAACAAAAGACATCCGAAAGATATCAATCTCTTGATCATTATTTATCTTACCAACACTTATACCAAATGGTCCGCTAAACGTCGGCTTATCTGCGGGACTCTAGTATAGAAAAGAATTGACTTGTTTTTAGTTCTGATCTTATAATAATAAAAATAACTTCTGGTGGCAAGGGTGACGGCGTTGCCAATCGTTTTGTCTTTGTTTTTTCGTTATTTTCTTTAGTTTTTGTATCCAATGTAAATGATTGATCACGATTGAAACTATCATCAATTAATCTATTCGAACTATTCGCACTATCTCGATCAGCAGCAATCGGTTTATCTTGAATACTAAATAAGATCGTTGCTATAGAACATCTTCGACAAACAAGAGCATTGCTTTTACCTGTCCGCATCTTGCATTTTGTTGTTTTATGCAACTTACTTCGTTTTTCAGTCTTCTCAAGTGCAACGCCATTGAGAAAGAGCAAAAAAAAGCCGAAAAGTGAAGAAAAAAAAACGAATACAAAATACTTTTATTCAATCGTTTAATCAAGAGAAAAAAGGGAGACAAGCCAAAGAAAAAACATTGAAAGTAAATATGAAAAGAGAAAACATTCATTTATTAAACGAGAATTTCGTTTGAATTGTAAAATAATCAAATTCTATTCAATTCATAAAATAAGAAGAAGAAGAAGACGAGATATGCTCTTGAATGATTATGTTCGGTAAAATAGCTCTGTAATAACAAATCATAATAACAACATGTAATCAAATTGTTCCTTCTTGTTGTTTTTTTATCGTCGAAGATAGAGAAGGATTGATGTCATCAGACAAGCGTATAATAATTTCAATATATATATATATTTGTTCTCGTTTTTCCTTTTCCTTCACAGTGTACAGAACCGCACTGTAATCTCGTTTAGAAAGAAGAAGAAGAAGAGACTGACTTTACGAGTTTGTAATCAATCTGAATTCCTAATCATTTTGCTTTCAATAAACATAAGATCATTAGTCGATGATAACAAAAAAAAGAAAGAAACAAACGAAGACAAATTTTGACTATGCAAATAAGCATGATTAGTGTGACTATCATAATTTTTCTTCATTTTTCACCAGTCACTTAAGAGCCATTGGAAACATTCTTTTTTTTTTCGGTTAATATGTGTATATCCTAGTAAGATAATTTCATCATCATCAACGCCTGTTAAGCGTTGTCGCGTTTTCTTTTTTTTCGAACTTGTCATTTGTTCTGCATCCGATCGATTGGCATGCATACAATTGTCTTATTTTTCTTGATGTAGATGATGCCAAAGGCTAAAAACTAAAAGAAACATAATTTTTGTGTGTTGTATGTGTGCATGTATGTGTTTATACACATATGGCATACGAGCATTCTCTTCTATCTGGTAGACTTACGATGTCTTGCTATGTTTTATTTATCTTATTTGTTGTTTTAAATTATTTTTCATTTGTTAAATTGAAAACTTATGGTTTTATGACGCCATCGAATTCGACGTGTGTTAATATACCATTGGCAAGTTTATCGTCGAGAAGCGATGATCGATATCTTCAATTGAAATTATTTACTTCGCCACAATTTATTTCGAATCATTCGTTTTCATGTGGCAAATTCTCTTTGTAAAATCTTGTTTTTGCTTTTAAAAAATAGTCTTTTTTCTCTTGTAAAGACGATCGACTTATACAATGTATTCAATTCCAATGTCGTCGATAATCGAAAATTTTTGTTCAATTCTACAAGCACATCCGATGTTGTTGATCTATTTCAATGATCATATTACCGAAAATCACGCATCACCAGCTGCCTATTTATTTTTTCTTAAAGTGTTTACATTTTTGCAATATCCAATGTTGACATATCATTATTTTCATCCGTTTCATCCAGCTGTTTGTGTTACCAAATCGAATCTCGTCTTTTTTTTGTGACTATTGATTAAATTTCATTTAGAATTTTCCGAGTCTTCGATTCTTTCAATTAGCCACAACTTATCGAGAAGAAGCACGAGCTCTAATTTCATTATTAGAACGATACGATTGGAATACATTTTCGCTCATTATTGAGCCACATTTGCCAGGTGAAGAAGAACTTATCAATGAATTCGAAGAACACGGCAACGAACAACGAAATTGGTATTTGCCGAAAATTTCCTTTGGAATTGTTTCAATTTTGATTTTTTTTTCAGTAAAAAAACTTCGTGCAATCGTCAGATTCATCTTAAAGGACAAAAGAAGTATGTAGGATAAAAAAGAAAAAGATAATTCGATCGGATAAGGACAAAAAAAGGAAATCAAATAATTGAATTCAATGTTTTGTTGATTTGATTGATTCGGAAATCGATAGACAGAGACCGAATGACTATTAAACGAGTCAATGAATTTAATGCAAGACATTTTTGAGCAATGAAAACAAAAATTGATTTTGACTCTTCGTATTCAATTAGATTAACAATACTTTCGATTATTTATATGAAAAGTTATAACCCCATGCACATTAAACAGCAATTAGCAACGATGAATACGGAAACACGTGTGATTATCGTTCATACGACTTCGTATGTTAACTTTGTTTGTTTTTTTTTGTTTTTCCTCGATTAAATAAATTGATTTATTAGATCATTAGCTTCATTAATCGTTAGACAAGCGAGTAATATGACTCTAGTAGGATCGGAATACATGTGGATTATGTCGTCAGTTGTACTTTGTAAGTAGTGTTTTCCGATGAAAATAGACTTTTATGTTGTATTTTCGTGCCTTTAGCGACGTATTTCAGTGGATCAGAACCGAAAATAAATCCATTTGATAATCCAAATCGAAGAAAAATGGAATTCTACGCTGGAACATTGGGTTTGTTTTATTTTCTAAAAATCTAATCTATCGAATTTTTTTTATTAATATTTCAGCGTTATACAACGATGTATCTCATGGTTAGAATTGTTTTTTTTCTCGTTCAAATTATGAAAAAATAAATCAAATTTTAGAATTAGCTCTCGGTCGTTTCGAACGATATATCGTTCCTATTCTAACGAATGTTTTCTCGAAAATGCTCAATACTGATGTAGTCGAACAATGGAGTACGAATATAAGCGTACCTCGACGTTCTTCAATGCGTGATAGGATCGTTTGTCCTCGATTATTTTCCGCAAATAAATCATTTCATCAGCCATTTCTCAAACATTCATATCCAGATCTTTATAAGTAAAGATAAAAATAAACGAACGAGATATCCGATTGATGCCAGTTTTTTTTCTCCAGTTTATTAAATGAAGAATTCAAACGTGCATATGGCATTTTTCAACGTGATGGTCTAGCAACAGCTGGGAATTATTCGGTTCTCAATTTTCAAACGCCGACGAAAGAATGGAAAAAAGTATTGATGAAATTCGAAAGTCAATTTTGAGTTTTTTTTTGTTCGTTCCAGGTCGGTGAATATGTGAATAGCACATTGACAATTGCAGATATTCAGTGGCCAGGCGATCGATCGAAACCACCACCGGGAAAGCCGGTTATCTATTATTTGAGAGTGGTTACACTTGAAGAAATGCCATTTGTTATGCTTAAAGATCCATCGGTCGATGGCAAATGTCAAACAGGTTCAGTCATATGTCGAATTGGGCCCGAGAATTCGTAAATTGGATTTGATAAAAGGAGCACAAAGAATAAATGTTTTTTTTTTGTTATTTCGATAATTTAGAGGTGCTAATTATAGTGACCCTCAGCATTATCAGTGTTGTTCAGGATTTTATATTGATATATTTAATATTCTTAAAGAAAGATTGAAATTTGATTTTGAACTCTATCAAGTTCCCGATCGAACATGGGGAGCACGGAATCCGACAACTGTAAATCGAAGTTTTATTTGAGTGACAATTTTTGATTTTTTTGAAATAGAACAAATGGAATGGTCTAATGGCTGAACTTCTTGAAAATCGAGCTGATTTAACATTAACTTCATTAAAAATTACAACAGAACGTAATCAAGCTATTGATTTCAGTGTTCCATTGATGGAAACTGGCATCGGGATCGTTGTTGCACTTCGACCTGGCGCTATATCCACAACTGCTTTTCTCAGTAAATCATTTGTTTCAATCCTATATGTTCTCATCCTTATTTTTTTCTAGAACCTTATGATTATCGAATATGGGTACTTATTCTCGTTGTAACACTGCACGGTGTTGCGATTATGGTTTTTCTTTTCGAATATTTCCAAAAACGATTTTCTACTCGTGCTGTTCATCACGTACGAACAAACTCTTAAACTAGTTGTTTTTCTCTATTCTAATATTTGAATCATAGGATAAGAATACTGGACAATTATTGAATAGTTCGCCTTGGCAACATATCGTTGATCTTTTCCGCCCGGAGAGAAAAAAAGGCAAGGAAAATCGAATACAATCGATTCGATTTCATTGAAATATTGAATTTAGATTTGAATATAACATTTTTTCAATCCGTTTGGCTGAGTTGGGTCATTCTTTTCCGAGCACCTGCGAAATACAATCATCCGAAAGGCTTCACATCGAAGTTTATGGGGAATATTTGGGCCTGTTTTTGCCTCGCCTTTACCGCGAGTTACACAGCTAATTTAGGTTTGTTGACAAATCCGAATTTTTCAACAACAAACAAAAAAACGAATTTCGTTTAGCTGCTTTTATGATAACCAAAGAGATTTATTACGATCTTTCCGGAATCACAGATACACGAGTATGTGTTCATTGAGAGTGAAAAGAATTCGACAAATCCTATTCTAGATAACTTCTCCTTATTCAACAAAACCACCGTTCCGTTATTCTACTGTTGCCTATGGAGTAATTTCGAATGAATTTATCTTTTTCTGAAAATGTCATGTTTTTTTCTATTTAGAGTACGGATGAAGTCTTGAAAACTTATCATCGAAATGTCTATTCTTATATGAGACAATTCATGACGAGAACAATTGCCGAAGGGATCAAAGCCGTGAAAAATCGGTAAAACGTCATGTTTTTTTTGTTCTCAAAGAACGTTTTTTTTTCTTCTTTCCAGTGATTTAGATGCATTTCTGTACGATGCCGTAGTTTTAGATTATTTAAGTGGTCAAGATGATGGCTGTAGGCTGCGCGTGGTCGGCAATTGGTACGCGATGACAGGCTACGGACTCGGGTTTCCTAAACAATCGAAATTTAAAGACATGATCAACAAAGAACTCATCGATATGCAGCATTCAGGAGAAATCGAACGTCTTCGCAGATTTTGGTTTACAGGTTAAGAAGAAAAAAAACAACAATTTCTATTTTCGAATTAAATTAAATTTTAAAAATAGGTGCCTGCAAGTCAAGTATGTATCAGCCATCGAATCGATCAAGTCAACAATTAGACGTGAGATTTTTTGTTTGTTTTTTTTCGGAAAATGGAGTTTTTTTTGTGTTCTCGTTCGATAGCAAAGAAATTTTACATCTGCATTTTTGCTGCTTTTCGCCGGAACGATAATCGCGACATTGACATTAATCTGCGAGAATGCATATTCACGATTTCTTGGTGGACGAAAACGAATTGTCAATCAAAGAAATTTACCTCAACAAGTAGAAAATCTCTCTCTCATTCCTTCATTGATTGATTTTGTTCGAAGGTTTATGAACCAATGTTAGCCGTTAATAATAATAATAATAGAAATGGACTTGAAAATCCACGCGAACAAATCTTAGAACGACGTATTACTGTTCTACGAGATCGAATTCACTATTTAGAAAAGAAACTTCTGTCAGTTCAATCGAGCGAAAGATCAAAATCGCCATTTCTCGTTCTACCTGTGACTTATACGCCTGAGCCTGAACGCTCGACAACCCTCGAAATAGTTTCTCGTTCGCCACAGAATGATTCCAATAGTCATCTGTTACTTGTTGAGCAAACAACGAATCCACGAGTCTTCGAAACAATTGTTTAATAAATTTCGTTTTTACCGACGATCGAACAATGTTTTTTTTTTCATTGATATAATAAAAAATTGCCGAAAAGAATGCAAATAGTTTGTGACTTTCTTTGGCTTTTCAAATATTTTTTTTAATTCTGCCTCGTTGAAATTCATTTTTTCACACAAAAGAAGAAGAGAACTAAGTGACGGTTGCTGCTTAACAAGGTAATATAACCAGAGAAACGAACGTCAAAGACAACCTGCAGTGTAAAAATGTAACAATACAAAGATCGAATAAAAGAAAAAAAAGAAAAAAGAAAGAAAGTCAGACAATAGAAGAGAAAACTTGTTTTTCTTGATGTTGACAACAATTTTCTCGATAATAGCCATGTTGTCAACATTTAAACATTCATAATAGAAAAAAAAAGAAACACATTTCTCCTTGACTTCGCACACATACGAAACGAAAAGAATTTCAATATGGACGCAGCTATCAATTCGAATAATGCGACGACGGTTACTGATTTTGATGATGATAAATTCTTTCTCGGGATTGATAGGTAATTCATTTTTCGATGACAAACGAAAAATAGTTCGTTCGTGATTGTGCTTAGCAATGAAGCATTGAATATCGAGAAAAAACTTCGGGTTGAAGACTATCGACTTCTTCGACAACGTTTCAATCGTTCGGCTGCCGACAGTGCAGAATTATCGATGGCGCCAGCTGATCGAGCTGCTCGTAAGCAAATATTTTCTCTTGAATTTTGATTGAATTTCGTTTAAAGGAGCATTGAATAAAACTGAATTCATCAACGCTTTCGAATCGATCTTAGATCTCAATGAATACACACAATTATTAGAGAAATTATTTGACAAAGTACTTTTGTTTTCTCTCTCGAAAGAAAAAAATTCAATAGAAAGATTTTGACATTTAGTTGAATCTGAAAGACACGGGAACGATCAGTTGGAATGATTTTTGTACGCATATGCTTCAATTTTATCAGGAAGAAGATTACGAAAATACACTACGAACATCACCATTCAATAGTGAACCAAGAATTCGTCATATACCTCATAATAAAGTCGATACTTACGAACAAAATTCCGATGGACTTTTTCGTTTTGTTTGTTTTTTTTAGCAAGAACTAACTGCTAAACTTATTCATCTAGAAAATCCGGTTAAATTTATTAACATAAGCAAAGAAGGTTATCTGGGCCTGTGGACGACGAATTTAACATTAGAAAAGGTTTATTCAGCTGCTGATGAATTCGATGATAGTGCAACGTCAAATATCAATGCAAATGGGCAAAATCGTCGACGAGCAGGAATGTGGGTGACAGATGCAGTTTACATGACCGATGCACATAAATTAGTTTTGGCAACAACTAGTCGAGATTTGAGATTTTTTACGATTTCGAGCGAAACATTTCTTGAAGAATTTTGTATTTTCGGTTAGAGAAAATTTCATTGTGTTTTTTTTTCGGAATAGAAAAAATTGAAAGATTTTTATTTCTAGGCGTGAAAAATGTTCCAACATGTTTAGATTATTGTCCAGCTCGATCAGTTCGTTGATATTTCTCGATAAAAATCCGATTGTTTGCATTCAATTTAGAGAAACAGTCACGAATCACTTCTGATGTTCGGTGATGATTGTGGTTTGATTCATATTCTCTATTTCAAAAGTCCGGTCACTTCTCTTTTCGATCCACTTCGACGAAAAGTCGATCCAAGTAAAACCGACAAAGCAACAAGTAATTCCGTTCAACGAATATTCTGGGATGTTAGTTCATACATTTTCAACGAAAGATCGAATTCAAAATCTCTTTATTTTTTACTAAAAATAGGAATTAAAAGAACATGAAAAATATGTCCGTTACTACGGCATGGGTTCGGTTCATCGAGAATATATTCGAAAAGTTCTTTATATTCCACATAATAATTCGGTGATCGCATCAAGTGGAGATAATCGAAATTCATTGATTATCGCCAATGTCAATAAACTGAAGAAACCCTATGTTTTTCGATTGTATAAAGTACATTAGTGTTGTTTTTTTTTCTTTGATTAAAATAGAAAAAGGTGTTGTTTATTTTATAGGGCTGTGAATGTTTTGATTTTAGCAAAGAATTGAATATTTTAATAACTGGAAGTGCTGATTATTTAGCACGAATATGGAATCCTTATGTAACACAAAAGAATATCGCCATTTTGGAAGGACATCACGCGTCTGTCATTGATATTAAAATCAATGAACGTCTAGGACAATGTTATACATTTAGTAAAGATGCAGTAAGAATTTTGCTTTTGAGTTGTTTTGTATTTTGTACAACGAAAAATCGATTGTAGGTTGTTAAAGCTTGGGAATTAAAAGAATATTCTTGTCTTCAAACGATTTTCGTGCGTTTTCCGAGTACATTAGGTGGTAAAGTACCGAGTTTCGGTCCGTTTCCAACGGATTTATATCTCAATTCGTCGACACAACATGTCGAAACGACTTTACCCGGTGGTTTGGTCTTAGCTTGTAATGATTACATAAGTATTATGAAATTAGGACAAGATGCTGCTAAAGATGGTAGTTTAACTGAAACACATTCAGCACCGATTAGTTGCGCAGTTTATAATTCAAAATTACGACAAGTAATTTCGTTATTTTGTGTTTTTGAAATGTTGATTTCAAATTGAAATTTGAAGTTGATTACGTGTGCAGATAATTCGAGTTTAGCTGCATGGGATGTTGAAACAGGACGAAAAATGTTTTTTATTGCTGATGCACATGATGGAGAAGAAATAACGTGTGTAACCATCGATCGACCATGCAAAAAAATAGCGTCCGGTGCTCGAAATGGAGTTGTTAAAGTAAAATTTGACTAATCAGTTATTTGAATGAGATTTTTATTCTCGAAAAACAAACAACAGGTTTGGAATAGTGCAAATGGTCAAAATCTTCATGTTCTACCGAGTGTTGAGGATGCGGAAATCACCGGCATTCTTTTTACGGACAAAGGTCTGATTACTGTCGGTTGGTCGAGAAAAATCGTCAAATATCCTGATATTATATCTGAAGTAATCGATTTCAGTGATTTTTGTTTTCACGTAGATTAGATAAACGAAACATTTTGTTCTTACAGGATCGAGTTGATGATCAAAATACGGTTGAGGTATTGAGATTTGAGTTTGAAACTAACATTCGTTATTAACTAACACTAACAAATGAGATGATGAAAACGAAAAGAATAATAATTTTTTGTTGTTTGAAGGTCATTTTGCCTAAAGCAGATTTATCATGGCGAGGTTCACAAATTCATAAAGATGATATTTTATCATTGGAAAGTCTATTCCCAATTAGTAATATCATGTGTACAGCTTCATACGATGGAGAAATTTATGTTTGGAGTATTGATACCGAGAAATTGATTATGTCTTTACGGAAAATTGCAAAACAAGAAATGTAAATAATAATGCGAGTTTTTTCTTTAAATTTGATTGTGTTTTATTTGATATTTTGAAGACGTCGAATATCAACGTTAACTCAAAATCAGCAAATGTCACGACGTTCAACGGTACGACGAGCAGTACCTGTTGATAAGCTACTTTTTCTTCGTCATCGAGCTAAAGAAAATATGAAATACGGTTTGAAAAACAAGTTTTATTTTCCCCTCAAAAAAAACATTGAACTCTCGTTTTCAGGTGTTCTTCTATCGAGCGAAGCTGGTTTTATTCATTGTTGGTCATTCTATGGCGAACGAAAAGACATGGGCATGTTCTACGGTCCATCGAAAACCGGTGAATCGATTTTAGCCATGTGTACCGACGCCAACAATCAATATTTAATCACCGGAGATACAAGTGGACAAATCCGTATTTGGAATATTGAAAACTATTGTTGTTCAACAACATCACCCGTTCAATTCGATTCATCGGCACCACCATTGATACATTCATGGCAAGGACATTTATCGCCGGTTATTTTCTGCGAATGGATGGATTATAAAGGAAATATGGAGTTTATTTTTACGGGTTCGACTGATCATACGACACGTTTGTGGACGATGAATGGAGATCAAATTGGAATATTTGGACAGAGACAATCGTGGGATTTGGAGTTATTGATAACGGCGAGATCGGATTTCGAAGAAGAAATTCAAAGAGAACAAATGGTGAAATCGGCAGTTGTTGAAAATAATGGTTTAGAAGCTAAATCGTTTGTTAGCGAAATAACAAAATCTTCGGCACCTGTTGAAGTCAATGAAGAACCAGAAAAACGACCAATTTCTGCTGCAACAACACAACTTTCTGAAGTTAGTTTTCAGCAACAATAAAAAAAAACATTTACGTATATTCTTCAATAAATTCTCTTTGTTAGAATAGTCAACTATTCAAATCTGCATCGATGTTTATCGACAAACCAATAATGCCTTCAGAAGTAAAAAATTCATCTGCTCAAACAATTTGATTTCGAATTTCTATTTGTTCTTTCTTCAGCGTGTACATACAAATCTCGGTATTTCAGTTGAAAGAGGTTTAACTCAACAGAAAATTACTCGACAAGAACGACGTCATCGTTTCAGCAACGTTGACAGTCGTCATTTAGTTAAAGGTGGTGTTTGTGTAACACCCTATGCTCTTCTTTTCACACAAGTATTACTTTTCTTCAACATTTTTTGAGCATCAACTTACGTATATTTTAATCTAGGATGTCGATGAAGATCTCTCTGCCAATCCAAAATCTTATCAAATGTCTGCTAAACCATCATCGTTCGATGATTTAACATCTGCAAATGTATCATCAACAAAATCTCGTTTGATACTTCCACCGATTCTTTCTCGACAATATACATCATCGTCGTTTACAACGAATACAACTGGTATTCCATTAGATAATGATACAAATAATCGATTTACATTACCATCAAGACAAACAACATTTATGAAATCGATTTCAGAAATATCATAGATTGTTTTATTCCGAGTTTTTCTTTCTTTCTTCTTTCGAACACATTCACAAGCATAAATTTTTATTCGTTTAAGGAATTTTTGAAAAGAAAAGCAAAAGTTAGTCATTGTTCTTTAATAAAAATCAATTGATTATTTTGGAGTGATACCCTGTAATTTGAATACCCAAACCCAATCACTGGCTAACGAGTAGCTTTTTACTGTCGAAACGTCAATAATAATACCACTTGCACCGGCCGATTGCCATTTTAATGGACCTGCACTCGAACCAAGGAGTGTCACCGTAGTGCCGGTTGATGTAACCGGTGCGCCAAGTGTAATTTGTGATGTCGAAGTCGGCCAAACAAGAAGTGATGCATAGACTGATTGTTGATCTTTTGATTGCGTGTACCAAACATTTGAATTGGTGGTATCATTTTGATATTTCCATGGAATGCTTGAGTAGATAGCTTCGCCGTTGACTTTGAGCCACGAACCCATTTGTCGAAGACGTTCTTCGAGAATTGGAGCAATTTTTCCGTATGATGTTGGTCCGACATTGATCAATACATTTCCACCGGTACTAAAAATAAAATTCGCAATCAATTTTGTACAATCGATTTAATTACCTAACAGAAGTTACAATTTGTTGAATGATTTCTTGAGGTGAAAGATAATCATTAACACCTGATGTACGAACAAAACCCCATGAATGTTTATCGATCTACAAAAAAGTTAGATGTATCATCTTTGAATTCGATAATATACTGTGAAACAATTTTCCCATTTGTGTGTAAGAAGATGTCCTGGATTGTAACGATCAGTACATGTATAATATCCACCATGTTTACAAGCATCTCCGCTACCCCATCGATCATTAACAACCTAAGATATTCTCATGTTTTTCAGAATGAAAGTCAAGATCATGGTGTGATACGAACAACAGTGTTTTTAACAGGACTTTCGTTATATAACCAAGCAAGAAATCCAGTTGAATTCCAATAGGTATCTGATACTTCTACAATTTCATTTATAGACAAAAAAAAACTCGTTTATGATTGGTTTACAAACCCCAATCACCATCGGACCAAATAACATCTGGTTTATATGTTTCAACAAGTTCATAGAGTTCAGGTAATGTTTTGCCCTAAATATTCGGTAAATCATTCTTTTCATTGAATGAATCACTTACTGTGGGAAAGAATTGTGTTTTGAAACCGTTCTGTTTATCTTGGAGATAAAGTGGATTGAACCATTCGAACATCGAATGATATACACCAAAAGTAATATTGGTTCGATTACGAATCGAGTTTGCTAAATCACCTAATAAATCTCGTTTTGGACCAACATCCATTGCATTCCAGTTGAAGGAATATTTCGATGGCCACAATGTAAAACCTTCGTGATGCTAAAAGTAAGAGAAAAATATAAATGAATATTCGAAAGAAGAATCGAACTTTGCTGGTCAAAACGACATATCTACAAAATAAAATATGTGTTTTCGAATTGCTCGCTTAACATGAACCTACTTGGCGCCCGATGCAGCAAAGATATCGGCCCATTCATTGGGATCTATAATTCAAAAAACATTGTGCTTCACAAACGAAAAAAAAATACCCAATCTGTACCATAGAATTCTGCACGAAATTGAGCAGCAAAATCAGCATATGTCCAATCAGGAGGATATGTTTTGTTCATGAACTCAACGAGATCTTTATTTGGTTTATCTCCTTTCCAATCCCACCACATCCTACATGCAAAAGTAATAACTAAAACAAATACTCGAATAGATCCTACCATTCTGATACAATCGACGGAACACTGAAGACACCCCAGTGAATAAAGATACCCACTTTACTTTCGTCGTACCAAGATGGTAATGGACGAGAATCAATCGACGTCCAATCTGGTGTGTATTGTGAGTGAACTAAAGATCCAACGATAGCAACAAGAAAGATACTTGTTGTAAACGAATGCATGTTACTTATCTCGAAGAAACAGTGGTAAAAATGAGGCCAACCGAAGTTTCATGAGAATATATAAAGGTGCGTTACTTGTTTAAACAAGGTGAAATAATGATAAGATAAAAGAAAAAGATCCTTTAATAGCAAAAAGATCGTTGTACTTTTTATGAATAGAAAAAAAATTTATTAGATAAATAGCAATCAAGTGACAAATCTATTTTGTTTTTAAGATTTTCGAAAGAGGAATTGTCGATTTAGGAGAAACATTTTGTAATTTGAATACCCAAGCCCAATCACTTGCTAACGAATAACTTTTTACTGTTGAAATATCAATAGTGATACCACTTGCACCGGCTGATTGCCATTTTAATGGACCTGCACTCGAACCAAGGAGTGTCACAGTTGTACCTGCTGATGTAACGGGTGCACCAAGTGTAATTTGAGATGTTGTATTTGGCCAAACTAGGAGTGATGCATAAACTGATTGTTTGTCCTTGGATTGTGTGTACCAAACATGAGGATTGCTGGTATCATTTTGATATTTCCATGGAATACTTGAATAGATAGCTTCACCATTGACTTTGAGCCACGAACCCATTTGTCGAAGACGTTCTTCGAGAATTGGAACAATTTTTCCGTATGATGTTGGTCCAACATTGATCAATACATTGCCTCCAGTGCTATACATTAGAAAAGAAGCATGTTCGACAGTTTTTAGTATTAATAAGATAAAAACCTGACGGTTGTTATGATTTGTTGAATGATTTCCTGAGGTGTCAGATAATCATTAACACCTGATGTACGAAGATAACCCCATGAATGTCGATCAATCTACAAGAGAAAAAAAAAGTTAGATGTATCATCTTTGAATTCGATAATATACTGTAAAACAATTTTCCCATTTGTGTGGTAGTAAATAACCTGGATTATATCTATCATGACATGTATAGTATCCACCATGTTTGCAAGCCGTGCCACCCCATCGATCATTAACAACCTTAAATACAATAATTTTTTTTAGAATCAAATCAATTGTTGCAGGATACGAACAACAGTATCTTTAACTGGACTTTCATTATATAACCAAGCAAGAAATCCAGTTGAATTCCAGTATGTATCTATTCCTGAAAGAAATAAGTAAAGAACAAGTTCAATGAATCTATTCGATTGGTTTAGCGTGTTTACCTGCGTCTCCATCAGACCAGATCACTTCTGGTTTATATTTTTCTACTAATTCGACCAATTCCGGCATTGATTTCGTCTACAGAATGAAACGATTCCATTATTCGTGCGATTATTATTATTATTTTCCTCCCTACAGTTGGAAATATTTGTGTTTTGAAACTGTTGTTTTTATCAGCTAGAAAAAGTGGATTGAACCATTCGAATAACGAATGATATAAGCCAAAAGTAACATTTGTTCGGTTACGAATCGCATTTGCTAAATCACCAACTAAATCTCGTTTTGGACCAACATCCATAGCATTCCAATTGAATGAATATTTCGATGGCCACATTGTGAAACCTTCGTGATGCTAAAAGTAAGAGAAAAATATAAATGAATATTCGAAAGAAGAATCGAACTTTGCTTGTAAGAACAATATATCTAAATCAATCAACTTATTTAATCCAAAAATAGTTCGAAAATCTACAAACTTTGCGCCTGATGCAGCAAAAATATCCGCCCATTCATTTGGATCTTTAAAAAAAAAGATTTTTAAAAGAGAAAAAAAAATAACGGATTTTCTAACCATAGAATTCCGCTCGAAATTGTGCAGCAAAATCAGCGTATGTCCAGTCAGCAGGATAATATTTATTCATGAAATCAACTACTTTTGAAGATGGTTGAGGTCCTTTCCAACGATACCACATCCTACATGAGTACAAATCATTGAAATTGTATTAAATCATGTGGTGTTACTTTACCATTCTGAATCAATTGCTGGTACACTGAAGACACCCCAGTGAATGAAGATGCCTACTTTACTTTCGTCATACCAGGCTGGTAAAGGACGAGAATCTATTGAAGTCCAGTTAGCTACATACTGGGATTTTACAGAAGAAATCAAACAGCAACCAACTAACACCACACTCAGTGATACTCGAAGACTAGTCATGGTGTTTTTTTTTTAATAAAAAACGCAAATTCTCGAACTATATATAACAATGTCGTTTGTCTAAAGTGCGTGAGTGATAAGATAAACCTTGAACTGATAATGATATACTCTGTCTTCTTTTCATTTTCAAAAGTATTTTTAATAGGAAAATGATTTCATATGTTATTACAAAGATTCTTTTCCATCTTTGGGAGTAACATTTTGTAATTTGAATACCCAAGCCCAATCACTTGCTAACGAGTAACTTTTTACTGTTGAAACATCAATAATCATACCACCACTTGCACCAGATGATTGCCATTTTAATAGACCTGCACTCGAACCAAGGAGTGTCACAGTTGTACTTGCTGATGTAACGGGTGCACCAAGTGTAATTTGAGATGTTGTATTTGGCCAAACTAGGAGTGACGCATAAACTGATTGTTTATCCTTGGATTGTGTATACCAAACATTAGAATTGATGGTATCATTTTGATATTTCCATGGAATACTTGAATAGATAGCTTCACCATTGACTTTGAGCCACGAACCCATTTGTCGAAGACGTTCTTCCATAAGTGGCTCAATTTTTCCGTATGATGTTGGTCCAACATTGATCAGTACATTGCCTCCAGTGCTAATGGTAATCACAACTTCTGCAATGATTTGTTCGATTGTCAGATAATCTCTTGAACCTGATGAACGAACATAACCCCATGAACCTTTGTCGATCTATATGAAACAGATAGAAAGCGATTTGTTGAAAAACAATATTCAATTTACAGTAAAACAGTTTTCCCATTTGTGTCCAATGAGATATCCGGGATTGTATCTATCATGGCATGTATAATAATCACCATGTTTACATGGAATTCCAATTCCCCATCGATCATTGACAACCTAAGATATTCTCATGTTTGTCACAATAAAAGTCAAGATCATTGTGTGATACGAACAACAGTATCTTTTACTGGACTTTCATTGTACAACCAAGCAAGAAATCCAGTTGAATTCCAATACGTATCCGAAGCTTCTACAATTTTGTTTATAGACACAAAAAAACTCGTTTGTCATTAGTTTGCAAACCCCAATCACCATCCGACCAAATAACATCTGGTTTGTAGTTTTCCACAAGCTCGATTAATTCAGGAATTACTTTCGTCTGCAAAGAAAAGTTCATTTTTTCATATTTAAAAATGATTCAATCATACAGCAGTAAATATTTGAGTTTTAAAACCATTCTTTTTGTCTTGTAAATAAACTGGATGAAACCATTCGTATAGAGAATGGTATACTCCAAATGTAAGATTCGTTCGATTACGAATAGCACTTGCTAAATCACCTAATAAATCTCGTTTTGGACCAACATCCATGACATTCCAATTAAACGAATATTTCGAAGGCCACATAGCATAACCTTCATGATGCTATTCGAAAACAATCAAATCAGTCAAAAATCAAAATAATCAGAACAAACTTTGCTAGTCAAAACAACATATCTACACAATCGAAATATAGATTTTATTTTCCTAAAAATATAGATCGAAAACAAACCGAGCACCGGCAGCTTGAAAAATGTCAGCCCATTCATTTGGATCTATTTGAATTTTTAATATCAAAAGATGAGGAAAAAAGAAAAACATTTTACCATAAAATTCTGCACGAAACTGTGGAGCAAAATCCGGATACGTCCAATCGGATGGATAAGTTCGATTCATAAATTTAACAATTGAAGAAGTCGGACTACCTTCTTTCCAATATATCCACATCCTACAATCAGTCAAACAATTCTCTCTCAATTTTTTTCGTCACCCTCAACAACGTACCATTCAGTACCATACGACGGAATGCTATACAATCCCCAATGAAGAAATATACCAATCTTGCTGTCGTCATACCATCCAGGTAATGGTCGAGTGTCTAATGATGACCAATTGGCTACATATTGCTGTTCACTTGTTGGAAGAGAACATACACACAGAAAAAATACAACGAATGCTTCTATTTTACAACGCATTTTCTACACCGAGAAATTAAACTGGCATGTGTCTGTATCGATAGTATATATATATATATATATACAAAGGTGTGCTGGTTTGATAAGATAAATGTCTTCTAGATAAACGATTCGTTCGTCTTAACAAACGATCATTAACATGATTCGAACAGTGGTTAATTTGAAAATAATTATTTATTCGGTTGGGAAAATTAACAATAAATTTCGATAAAAAAAAGAACAAAGAATAAAAATGAAACAGCTCATTGAAAAAAATTGGATTGAATCTTTGTCTTAATACGCTTTTACAAACCAATAACGTATGTCATGTTTCACAATATACAAATCATTCACCGATGTTAATCCCGAAAATTTCATTGAACATGTACATACAGTTTTCTAATAGATCTTAACGAAAAAATGGTGAAGCAGCAGGGCCAACAGCTGCACCAGCAACGGCTGCGCCAGCAACAGCAGCACCAGTGACAGCAGCACCGGCAACAGCTGCACCAGCAACAGCAGTAGCACCAACAGCACTACCTGCGACTAAACCAGCGGCAAAACCATTTGAAAATCCGAAACCGCCGCCAAATCCTCCGACGCCAACTGGTCCACCGAATCCGAATCCTCCACGTCGGAAGCCAACTCCTCCAACGAATCCTCCACGTCGAAAACCTCCACCAAATCCTCCACGTCGGAAGCCTCCACCAAATCCTCCACGTCGAAAGCCTCCTCCTCCGACTGCAAACAAACAAATAGTTCAACTTCAATTTACAAAACAAAAACTAGATTATACGTACAATGAGCGTCGGACATCATGGCGAAAACACCAACGAGAAGAACGGCAACAATCATTGATTTAGAAACCATTTTTTTTTATAATTGAATCTATTGAATAAATTTGACAAATTAAATCATTTTATTCGACAGTTCATCAAATACTCACTGGTTATTTAAAAAGGAAGAATCAGAATTTACTATTGGAAATGTAAAAGCGATATAAGAATAAACATCGATACGCACATCTTTTATACGCAGATGTGTGTTACCCTGGATTTACGAAAAGAGAAAAGAAGAATGATTACATTCATGAACATATTACATCTATAGTCATATATTATTCACTGTGACGATGTATCTGACTCATGTCCAGGTCTTTTCTTTTTTTGCCATTGTTAACGAATGTTCAGTACAAATTATATGAGAGGTTTATTTTTGTAATTTCATCAGCAAAAGACAAATTGTAAAAAGAAAATGAGATATCGTTCATCCAAAAAAAAGTCATTAATATTTCGTGTTGGTTAATTTGAAAGCCCATGCCCAATCACTTTCAAGTGAATAGGCTTCGACATTTGATACATCGATGATTATGCCATCAGTGCCATTCAATGGACGCCATTTTAATGGGCCAATATTCGAGCCCAAAAGTGTTACTTGCGTATTTGACGTAGTTATTGGTGCACCAAGTGAAATTTCAGTGCTACCTTTCGGCCAAACGAGAAGGAATGCATAGACTGATTGTTGATCTTTTGATTGCGTGTACCAAACATTGGAATTGATGGTATCATTTTGATATTTCCATGGAATACTCGAGTAAATACCTTCACCATTGACTTTGAGCCATGAACCCATTTGTCGAAGACGTTCTTCAAATATTGGTTCGATCTTTCCGTATGCTGTTGGTCCAACATTGATCAACACATTGCCTCCAGTACTAAACATTCGAAATTTTCATATTAATTGATCGTGAAAATAAACAATCGAATCACACCTGACAGTTGTTATTAATTCTTTTAATAATTCTTGAATTGTAATATAATCACTCAACTTGGCAGTTCGACGATAACCCCACGAACTTTTATCAATCTTCGAGAGAGAGACAGACAAAACAAAATCGAATTTCTTTTCAAGTAGATTCAATCTCTACTGTAAAACAATTTTCCCATTTATGTTTGACAAGATGTCCAGGATTATAATGATCCGAACAAGTATAGAAATCACCATGTTTACACGGAATTTCGCTTCCCCATCGATCATTGACAACCTAAGATATTCTCATGTTTTTCACAATAAAAGTCAAGATCATTGTGTGATACGAACAACAGTATCTTTTACTGGACTTTCATTGTATAACCAAGCAAGAAATCCAGTTGAATTCCAATACGTATCCGAAGCTTCTACAATTTCGTTTATAGACAAAAAAAGCTCGTTTGCCATTAGTTTACAAACCCCAATCACCATCCGACCAGATAACAGCTGGTTTATAATTTTCCACCAGTTCTTTTAATTCAGGTAAAGTTTTCATCTATCAAAAGACAAACTGTTTTTTTTCTTTTATCGTTCATACAAATCGAGAGTATACATTAGGAAAGTATTGTGTTTTGAATTCGTTCTTTTTATCTTCGAGATACAATGGATGAAACCATTCATACATTGAATGATAAAGACCAAAGACGAGATCAGTTCGATTACGAATAGCATTTGCTAAATCGCCTAATAAATCTCGTTTCGGGCCAACATCCATAGCATTCCAATTGAATGAATATTTCGATGGCCATAATGTAAAACCTTCGTGATGCTATTCGAAAACAATCAATTCTGTCAAAAATCAAAATCAGATTTTCAAACTTTGCTTGTAAGAACAATATATCTAAATCCACGAGCTTATTCACTCAAAAATAGTTCGAAAAATCTACAAACTTTGCGCCTGATGCTGCAAAAATATCCGCCCATTCATTTGGATCTTTAAAAAAAAAAGATTTTTAATAGAGAAAAAAAAGAACAGATTTTCTAACCATAGAGTTCCGCTCGAAATTGTGCAGCAAAATCCGCATAAGTCCAATCAACAGGATAGTTTTTCTTCATAAATTCAACGACATCCGGATTCGGATTATCACCTTTCCATGACCACCACATCCTAACCAAACAAAAAAACAAAATCAAAGAATCTCTCTCGTTACTAATCATCCTACCATTCACCACTAAAAGATTGTACACTGAACACGCCCCAGTGAATAAATATCCCTACTTTACTCTCATCATACCACGCAGGTAATACGCGTGTATCTAATGAAATCCAGTCCGGCGTAAACTCTTGATTAGTATTCAAAATAAAAACATGCAAAATCAAACAAATGCATATCCAGAAGTGCATATTGTTTTTCTATCTGAAAGATTCTCGATGTGGTTGTTTTTGTTGAAAATTTTCAATCGTAGTTAGGTGAAAATAAAAAGAGGAAATTCGTGATTACCATGCTTCGGAATCAATCGATGGCACGCTGAACACGCCCCAGTGTATGAAAATACCGATTTTCGATTGATCAAACCAAACAGGCAAAGGTCTACTATCAAATGATGTCCAATCAGGTGAATAAGCAGAGATCATTTTCAGACAACAGTAAATCAAAATGAAATCTAGACGAATGTTCGTCATTTTCTACAAACAATTACGAAGAAGATATGAAATAGAAAATAAATATCATTATTCTCTTCGAGTTTTATTTGAAAAAAAAATATTTTCTCTGCTTTTTTTTTGTTGTGTAACAAGGAAAAAAATTTATATCTGTTTGGCTAACGGTGAGATTAGTATGACGCCGTCACCACGTACGAATAGCATTGGAATTTGTCTTTTTGTTGGCTAAAAAAACAAACGATTAATATCGACATTTTGTTGTTTCGTTTTTCGATTTACTCGAAGAATTTGTTCGAATGTTTCTTCGTCGATTTCAATCGTTGTAATTGTCTCTTCGACTTCACCTAAAACCATATTCAAATGTTGATCAAATGCCTAAACAAACCAACCGAATTCATTTCAAAAACCTTCGAAAATTTCGTGTGATTACATGAAGTCGACCACGTAATTCTCTTTCATTACGCATTTTAACAAAAACTTTCTCATCAAGACTCAATCGAACTAAATCAAGTGGTTCTTCCACCGATGTTGTGCCTGCAGTTGCTGTCTAAAACATCGTCGAATAAAAAAAACCACATTCTTTTGTTCAACGGCTTTTACTTGATCAGCTTCGTCGCCCATTTTTAACTGTTTTGTTATTCAAAATGACTGTGCGAGTCTATGTGTTTGTCAAACTCAGCGACATCTTTTGTCTGCAAATGCTCGATTGTAAAGTTCGAGTAAATTGCCGAATATTTTCTCGAATTGAAAATGATTCGACTCGATTCGAATAAATGAATTGATTTTCCGAAAAAAATTCTCCGGAAATTATCTGATTGGAAGACAATCGAATGAAAAAGACACAGAGAAAATAAGGAGGATATGGATAAATGACACAAGTGCAACATGGCATTAACATTGCGTAAAGAAAGGAAACGATGAAATCGCTTCTTCTTCTTCTTCTTCGCTGTCGTCCATTGTGATGAGACGGATCAACGACAAACAAGAGACATAATTCTTCGTTGTTCGTTTGTTTCTTTCTCAATTACAAACAAATCGTCTTTTTTTGGTTTTGAATTTTTACCCACTTTTGTTCAAAAGTGGAGTCCAGTGGTGGTTATCAACCAGGTCTTCATGACTCATCGATGTCCGTTGGTGTTTGGCAAGGATCACATCCACCACCGTCTCAACATTACTCAGGAGCTCGTATGCAATTCATGCCACCGCGTGAATTACCTTTTCCGTAGGAAATTTCCGTTTGTTTGAGTTCGATTTCGAGTTTTTCTGTTTCTCTAGGCGACAATTTCGTCCGTCGATACCGGAATACCGGATCTACGATCTGAACAAACGTCTCTCCATGCGAACCGAGGTCAATTTTCTTTTCTTTTTTTTTTTCTCTCCAATGATTAAATTCTCGAAAATAGGACTGCGATCATCAATGGTGGGAGCTGTTCGCCAATGATTTCTTCGAAGACGACGCGACGATTCTCCTTTCGATGTACATCGACGACGGACTCAAACGCTTCCGTAGGCTCAAATCAACGAATTTCCCCGTAAATTTCTCGATTTTTAGACATCGGTCGATCGCTAATCGGTCGTTTTTTCCGCACGTTATTCGACGGCGGAGTCAGCGAAGTCTACTTTCAACTAAAACACTCCAAGGAAATCTTCCATCAGCCGACGATCACCGTCGATTGCGAACAAGCCTCGCTGGTCACTTGTTTCGGCCGGCCAGTGTTCATCAAAGTGACAATCGAAGGACACATGAACATCGAATTCACATTCGACGATTTAATGCGAATTAAATCGATGAATTTCTCCGTGAAACAACATCGAGAATTGATTCCTCGAAGTATCGTCGCGATTCCCGTAGGAAATCGATTTGTTTTCGACTCGAAATCAACGCCGAGCTTTTCGTTTAGACTGATAATCCGAATTATCTCGATCAACTGTCGAAGAACTACACGCGAAATGGTTTGACCAGTTCGATGTTGAATTTCCTTCGAGTAGGAGAATTTCGATTGTTGAGTTTTTTTGCATATTTTTCGGGATTTTAGACCGCGGAAATCCTCGAGCCAATGCAGGAGATCATGTCGAGACACAAGACGACGTCGTTCTCGCCGAGAGATTGTTTGAAAACGGTTCTGCATCAGCGTTGGTCGAAAACTTGCTCAGGTAGAATCGTAAATCGACTGGAAAATCTCGACAAATCGATGTTTAGATACTCGACCGGCGCCAAAAACGCGTCGAAAACGAAAGAATGCGACTGCTGAACCTCCGCCACCCAAAGAACCTTCGACTCCAACGAAAAAACGCTCGTCCGCACCGCCATCGAATCAACCCGGGGTACGAAACTTCGAATTTCGCTCGAAAAAAGCAACAAAATCGAACTTTTAGGACGTGATGATCGTCGGCGAACCGTCGCTGATGGGCGGCGAAATGGACGACGAAGACGAACGGTACATAACTCGTCTCGAAAACACGCAATTCGACTCGAAATCGATCAAACAAGAACAAACATCTCTCGAATCCACGACGAATCAAGTTCGTTTTCTTTCGTTTTTTTTCTATTTGAAAATCTTATTTTGAATTTTACAGACTTGGAATGCTTCGAACGAAACTCCGACGCAACAAACTCTCCTAACCGCCTCTTGATTGTAAATGTTTCTTTTCCTCTCTCTCTCTGCATGCGCATTCCAAACATCTTTCTGTGAGTTTTAAACTGATATCTCGCATTTTTTCTGTTTTTAACGCTTTATGTATTCTCGTATTTGTATAAGAAAAATAACAGTGAATATATATATATATGAACGATATATATATTCTCTCTTAATGATAATAACAAATCATGAATGATGTGTTTTTCGTTTCAGATTTGAAAAACAATGACCGACGTCCAAGATCAAGAACTTCTCGATTACGACGAGACCGATTACGCTCCGTCGACCAACAACAAAGACGGTTCGGCCAACGGCAGCAGCGGCGCGCAAAACGGCTCATCGGGCGCTCAAACCGGCGCCATCAAAGGTTCTTATGTCTCGATTCACGCGAGTGGTTTCAAAGATTTTCTCCTCAAACCCGAGCTGCTTCGTGCCATCATGGACTGCGGCTTCGAACATCCGTCCGAAGGTTTGGTTTTGACTCGAACAAATGGACGGAAACCTTTCATGACTCAATTTTAGTTCAACACGAATCGATTCCTCAAGCGATTCTCGGCACGGACATCGTTTGTCAGGCGAAATCGGGCATGGGCAAGACGGCGGTGTTTGTTCTCGCGACACTTCAACAGCTCGAACCGGTCGATGGACAGGTTTCGGTGATTGTGCTTTGTCATACGCGTGAATTGGCGTTTCAAATTAGTCGAGAATACGAACGATTTCGAAAGTATATGCAAACGGTGAAAGTCTCGGTGTTCTTCGGCGGTTTGCCGACGAAAAACGATGAGGATATACTCAAAAAAAATTGTCCACATGTGGTTGTTGGCACGCCTGGTCGAATTTTAGCGTTGGCTAAGAGCAAAGCGCTTAATCTACGACATGTCAAACATTTCATCATCGACGAATGCGACAAAGTTCTCGAGTCGCTTGGTAAGAAAACGAAATCGAGAGTTAATTTTCTAAAAGAAAGTTTGTTTGTTTGTTGTTTTTGTAGACATGCGTCGTGATGTTCAGGAAATCTTTAAGATGACTCCACATGAAAAACAAGTTTTGATGTTTAGCGCAACTTTGAGCAAAGATATTCGACCTGTTTGCAAGAAATTCATGCAGGATGTTCGTCAATTTTTCCTCGCAGCTTTTTTTTTTCGATTTTCACCTTTTGCTTTGTTTAGCCAATGGAAATCTACATCGACAACGAGACGAAATTAACTCTCCATGTAAGTTAACATCGAACTGTCGATCGATGAAATCTGTTTTTTGTTTTTTTTTCGTTCAGGGTCTTCGTCAACATTACGTTAAATTACGAGAAAACGAAAAAAACCGAAAACTCATCGATTTACTCGATAAATTAGAATTCAATCAAGTCGTTATTTTCGTTAAATCCGTACCTCGTTGTACCGCTTTATGCAAATTGTTAATCGATCAAAATTTTCCGGCCGTCGAAATTCATCGTGGCATGGCGCAAGAAGATCGTTTGGCTCGGTACAAGGAATTCAAAGAATTTCAAACTCGAATTCTCGTCGCAACGAATTTGTTCGGCCGTGGCATGGACATCGAACGTGTGAATATCGTCTTCAATTACGATATGCCCGAAGATACGGACACGTATCTCCATCGAGTATGTTCAAATCAGTGAGAAACGAGAGGAAAAACGATCGAATTTCGGTTTGGTGTAGGTCGCTCGAGCTGGTCGATTCGGTACAAAAGGTTTGGCTATTACATATGTTGCTGATGAAAATGACGCAGCGATTCTTAATGAAGTACAAAAACGTTTTGAAGTTCAAATCACTGAAATGCCCGATGAAATCGATGTAACAACATACAGTAAGTTCAAACCAATCGACTTACCTTTTTTGAATCTCTTTGCTCGCTTTTTTTTTAGTCGAAAAACGTTAATAATCTGGTCGATTTGGTACAATTAGAATATGTAAACTCTTCTTGTCTCGTTTGTTGTTATCATTAACTCTTCTTCTTTTGTCTCTTTCTCTTCTTCTTCATTCTGGTAAACAAATCTGTGTGCTGATGTATTCACAAGAATCTGTTCATTGGTAGTATCATCTTCTTCATTTTTTTTTCTTGTCTTCTGTACTTTTTCTTGATGGTCTATAAACAAGAACAACAAATAAAAAAAACCAAAAACTTGGAAAGTATTCTTAGAGACATACATCAGTCGAAAAATCTTCTTCGTTCTTTCTTTTGCCGTGGAATTAATCGATCAGTAGAAAAAAAGTCGAAACGAACAAAAGTTCTTGTTCTATTGCTCAAAAATATTTTGTTTTCCTTTCTTTTCAATTATCAATATAATTCGCTTGGCTTATGAAATATTAATTGTTTCGTGTTGAAATTGAAAACACAAGGTTGCCTATCGAATTGTCAAGAGAGACAAATATTTATTCTATCGAGAAATAGGATAATGTAAACCCATTTGTTTATTTAGAAAACGATTTGTCAAGATAATAATTTAGCTAATTATTCTCTCAAAACGATCCTCGAAAAAAACAAAGAAACGACAGTCAGTTATCAATCAAATGTCCTTTCATAGGCAAAAAAAGCCAATATTTGATTTTAACTCTTGTGATGTAATGTATTCATACCGTTCTGTCTAAATATACATTTCATTTAATGTTCGAATCGAACATTATTCTTAATCGAGAAAGAGCAAAGTTTGAATCGAAATTGCGAACACAAAAGGAAAGAGCACGTTGGCATTTATAAATAAAAAAATATCACGCGAATTATTTTTAATTATGATCAATATTCGATAACTGTGTTTAGATTGAATCTAATCGATGTAATCTCATCGTATATTTCCTATGTATGTGTAACCTTCGTCGAGACAGAAGGCTTTTTTTTCCTCGTATATTTAAGATGACGATTGATCTATTTGATTCATTTAGTTAATCTGCACGAAACGTATTTTGATAAGCGCATGGCAATGACCTAGGAATGTAGCTGCGAGAAAAAGAGAACGAGAGAGAGAGAGAGAGAGAGTATTACGCATTGTATGTCGACGAGGACGACCGGTTGTTTCTATTTCATCATCAGGCATTTCTTTTTTTTTTCTTTTTTTTTGCTCGTACTATTGACTATCGACGTCATGCTAATACTACTAAATGTTCAGTGTTCTGTTCTTTTTCTTTCTTTCTTCTGACAGTTTTCTTTTTCATCGTTTGTTCTGATGCAGGAAGAGAAATGAAACTAATCAAGCATGCGACATGTCCGCCATCCAACCATTTGAAGATCAGCGCACTCAATAGTGTAACAGAACACCACGTTGACGCAAACTATTTCTCGTCGATACTTTTCGTTTTGTTTCTTTTTTTTTCTCTTTTGGATTCAATTGAAAAATGAACGAAAACTCATCGAGAATCTTCTCGTCGAACGCCAATGAATCGATCTTTTTACTAATCGCCAAACTTTTAAATGGCACCGATTTATATAAACATCAATCGGCCGATTTAATGGAACCAGAAAAATATTCTGTCGTCGGCGTACATGCCGTTATCTGGACATTTACAATTCTAACCTATCTCCTTGCAATTCCGATCGGCATTCGGATGTTTCATTCGAAAGCTTATTTAAATGTTACTGATTACTTTTCCATACATATTATCATTTGTGCATTCATTGCATGGATTCCTGCGTTTATACTTTTTCTTCATCAATGGTTCGACATATTTACATTACGTCTCTGTCGTTTTCATTACGTTATATTATCGACAAATGAAACAGTTAAATTATTCTTTTTTTGCAATTGAATAATCGTTTTTTTTCCTTTGTGTGTGTCGTTTTAGGTACCGATATTCTTTGTTCTTTATATGGTCATCGATCGATTTCTTTACGTTTATCCGTCATTAAAATATCATTTCGCAAATTTCACATCAATAACCTATCTGCATCTATTTACGCTCTTCACATGGCTTTGTACAGTTTGTTTCTACATATTAGCTTCGCCATTTTATCCAAGAAATTCGAAATTAACTTATTCATCTTACACAACTAAATATTGTCTTTACGATTATTCGAAATTGCATCTACTTGCAACGGCTCGTTCGATAATCTACTTTATTTTGTTTCTTCCAGCGTTGGTTTTAATCGGTTTTGTCGTTCGATATTTCTATTTTCTTCGTGGAACAAATCAAATCGCGCCGATTGAAAAACTCTGGACGATCCGCGTGACCGCACTGCTTTGTATTCTCGTTTTCTACGATATTTATCTTTTCTATCTCGAACATCTTGCTGAAACATTTCGTTCGTTTCTCTTAGCAACTTTGCTACGTTCAAGTTTCTATTTAACACAATTGTTTATTATCGCGTGTACGGATGCGTTTTGGTTGGAAATGTTAATCGAACGTGTCGCTTTTTTATGTTGCCTTTTGACGGGTCAAAAGCGAAAGACAATGACGCCCGTGCCCGTGCCGATGGAAACAGAATTTCGTAGTCTACCGTATTCATCATCGACAGGACATTATTCACTTGTGGATGACAGCATCGATGATGAATTCGATCGAGCAACTGACGAACCACTGCCGAGCTTGCGTGTCGTAACATAAACAATACAATCAAGTCAATGTAATTACATATGTGTATGCATAATAGTATAGTTTTGCTTTCTTTTTTTGTTGTTGCTATCTGCCAAGGACAGATATCGAATTCAAATATATGTTTTAACAATATACTTAAATTGTTTTTTTTTTCTATCGAAGTTTGAGAGCAAGGACAGACAAAAAAAGAAATATTTTGTGTTGTGTTTGACCTCAAGATCGTTGCTGCGGTTGACCGATGATAATTGTCACGGTTGGATGATTGTCGATATCATGCTATCAATATGTTGAATGTCTCATTTCATTCTCAACTTAAGCAAAGAAACGACATTTCGTTTTCGTCATGGAGAAATATTCGAGTTCGAATCAACGTGGATCAAAACCTTTGATGATCTTAGGAATTCTTTTGTTTGTCATTGGCGCAGCTTCGTTAGTCTTCTCTGTGATTGAGTTATTTCATGGTAAACCAAATGTTGCTCATTATGATCAAAGTATAGGCGGATTAGCAATTGAAAATCCACTTTGGCCATCTTCGGGTAGAAATTCTAACGATTATTTGTTTTTGTTGCTATTCGAATAATCGATTTATTGTTTAGGCAAAGGCTTTTGGGTCGGACTTGTTCTAATGGCAACGGGAGTTTTAGGTGTTTTAGCATCTCGAGAAGGTACTCGTTCGGCTATTTTAGGATTTTCAATTCTCTCAACTGTTTCGACAATACTTTCGTTTTACATGATGATAACATGTATTATACCTTTACAATACGATCGAACTCGAGATGACAGTTCTCGACCACGTTGGCAAACCAGTGAAGTTGTTCTCAATGCGTTATTGATCATTGCTGGTGCAGTTGGAACGCTTGTTGGCGCAATAGCATCGATTTTTGCTTGTATTCATGCAGGTTGCTGTACTGATCAACGTGATTCATATTATTTCACGCCCGATGCGAATCCAGTTGTGCCTGGAACGCCGATTTCAATGAGATATCCATCCGTACAAACGCCTCAAATGTCTTTACCTTATCAACAACAAACATTTCGAATGGCTATGTAGACAAAAATAACTATTTAAACATTTGTAGTTCCGATTCTTTGTCAGTTAGTGTTGTTCGTTTTCACATTCAAAATAAATTTCACTTCTTAGCACTACTATTCATGAAGCTCGTGTGTGTTTCGCCTGGATCAATGATAAATCTCTCGTCAATTGTATAATTTATTGTCATGTTACTGAATAATTTATAAAAGAAGAAGAGAAAGAGAAACAATTCGTTAGTAATGAAAACCAGAGAACAAGCGAGCGAGACTATTGAAAAAGAGTTTTGATCTTGCTGAATGAAATAGATGTAGAAAAGAGAGAGAGACAAAGCGAAAACAGACGAAGAAAAAATTCGATCATTCAAATATAAAAACAAACAAAACACAAGTCTTTTTGTCGACGAATTTGCACCACAGAAATAGATATCAATTATTTGATTTTGGCTTTGCAGTAGACGAAAGAATTTGCTTAGGAAATGTTATTTAAAAAAATAGACTTTTCGAATCGATTCAACTATTTCATCAGTCGTTCGCGAATTTGAACGAACGACAGACGTCGTTCGGGATCGACATGCCATGTCAGCCGCATTAGATCGGCGAACTCGACTGGACAACCATCGGGCGGCTCCATTCGGTAGCCTTCTTTCAAATAACTCAACACTTCATCAGCCGGCTAAACAAACAGACAAATATTTCGATTCGATGATCGAAAGAGAGTTCGTTTTTCTTACAATTCGAGGATAAGGACTTCGACCGTAGGAGAACAATTCCCAGAGAAGAATGCCGTACGACCAAACGTCGCTTTTATGCGTATATTTCTGTTTTTTTAGGAAGAAAAAACAACGAGAATTGTTTCTCGAAGAAATCAAAAATCGAAAGTTACTTTGGATTCGAGCGCTTCGGGCGCGGTCCATTTCGTTCGACACTTGATTTTCTCGTTGATGATTCCGTTTTCTTTGCCTTTGGTTTCGATTAATTTTGCGAGACCAAAATCCGAGATTTTCGCTGTATTATCATCGGCAATGAGCACATTGCTCGTCGCTATATCTCGATGAACAATACGGTTTTGTTCCAAATAAATCAAACCTTCGCAAATATCACTGAAACAACAATATTTTTCGAGTTTTTTCCTATCAATCGACACTTACAAAGCAAAAGAAAACAAATCTTTTTGAGAGATAATCGTTCGACCACGTGTCGTTAGATAATGATGAAGTGACCCTTTGGACATGAATTCAGTTACTAGATAGATCTCGGTATCTGACTTTTGTGCAGCACCCAAAAATTGAACAACATTTCGATGTTTTAACGAACTAAACATGTTTTGAGGTGAGAGTTTTCAATGGAAATCCGTCGGTTTACCTCATTATTTCAGCTTCACGAACGATGAGCGAAGCCGATTCAGATTCTTTTGATATTTTAATAGCAACACGAGTCTTTCGATAGGTACCTTCACGTACTTCTACAAAGAAAAAAAGCTCGAAAACAAACGAAAACAATTCAGTCGAACCAACCAGCGAATTCTCCTGATCCAACGAGTTTGCCGATTTGAAGTTCTTTGTAATCGATTTTCAGTGAAATTTGTGCGATAGATGGAAGTTGTTTTTGTGTTCGAATCGAATCAGTTGCATCTTGTTTCGTACTCAAACCTTTTTCTAATCGACAACATAGACCATCGGCATCCAATTCATAATGCTAAACAAAATTTTTCTCGTTTTCAACAGTCAAAAACAAAAATAAAACATCGATCGAACTTGAACGAGTAGCCGAAGATCAGGAAAGAAGATTTCATCATCGATTGTACAGATGTTTGTGTTTAAATCACATTTAATTCGGTAATGTTGAGGTTTAAGTTCGTCTTTAATCGACAAAGTATAATCGCCGGGATAATGTTCACTTTCACGTATCAAAAACGTTCCAAAATCTTCGTTGGCTAACAATTGTTCAGCACGGTCACGTGAAATACGACCGAAATTCCAACTATTGACTTTGACCGATCGATTCATTCGAAAGAATTTTGTTCGATTTTACAACATCGAAAAAAAAAAAGAGAAACGAAAGAAAGAAAATCGATCATCACTCACTCACTCTCTTCGTTCTATATCTATTCTCCTAACGCCAATACCAAACAGGATTTCTAGAGGTCGACAGCTAACAACGAATTAACGAAATGTTCGATTCTTAAGTTTTTTTTATTGTGCTTTTATTAATTTCAATTTTTCACACACGTACGAGCAGAGTCGTTATGATCAGTTTATTTACAATTAAAAATTTATAGAAGTACCAACAACAGAAAGTAATTTATATTTGAGCATTACAAATAAAATGAAGTTTTAAAAAATGATTAATTCTTTCAGAAAGTTTGTTCGCTTCATCCTACCATTCTTATTTTGAAGATTTTTCCTCGAAACTTGATCATACTCATTAGTTCGAATCCGATGGTTTCATTTTGAGCTTCTCTTTTTTATCATACCAAAAAGTCAACTTATTACCATCTATACACAATCATCTCTCGAAAATAGAAAAAGCAAAGGTACGAAGTAACCTAAGAATACAATCAACGTAGATATATATTAAAATGGAATATATCCCTTGTTTTGCAATTTAATTTCCTGTAATTAAATTTATATAAATAATTTAAAATATTTGTAAATGTATTGATTATTACAGTCCGATTGAATTTCAAACATCTGCTTTAAATAAGAGTGTGCAAAGTCAATACAATCTCACTACATCGATTGAAAACATAGCCGAACATTTAATGATTGAAAGTTGGAATCCATTTATAAATTATTCATCGTATTACGAACAATGTCAACCTACCGAATGCAGTTATACATATACGGTCGAATCTGATTTTATCTATATTTTTACAACAATTATTGCACTCATCGGTGGTCTTATGACGATTCTTCAATTGATTATTCCTCGTGCAGTTAAATTCATTCGAAACTGTTTCAATAAACGACAACAACAAACACCAGTTCAAGTCATAACACTCACATAAAAGAACTAAACAGGAAGTACAATCATATTTGCTCCTGTACTCGCAATACAATTTCGAATCAATCAAATAAAAGTCTCTTCAATTGTAGCATTTCGTTTAGGAATCATTAAGGTTCAATTTGTTTTGAATGATATTGTTATGCTTGTTGAACTCAATCGGGATTACATCGCCATGTTGGACTATGTAAAAATACTTCAATACGATGTTTTTGAGCTAAATCAATAAATTGTCAATTAAATTTCTTAAACCATTCTTTCTTCTTGATCAGATGTATCGCTAACTTATTCGTAGAATAAATCGACCAATCGAATTGAAGATAAAAAAGTTATCTATGCATTGTGATAATGTGTTCGAAATTGAATCCTCCTCTGTCAGACATTGATCAATTTAGAAAAATGGCCACTGTCAGCTGCTATCCAATTGCTTCGTTCGCCGATACGGACGGACGCTTTATATATTCTTGATTGATGAATGAATGATTCTTTTGTTTTCTTATCTGACATTCTAGATGAATTCAATTTCTATGTTTAAACTAACATATTAAAATAGAACAAACCAATTATTATGATCTAAACGTACGGAAAGAAAAATCATTTTCTTTTCTTTATTCTGTATATATTTTTGATTTCGATTAGGACAAACAATGTTTAATAACAGTAATAGTAATAATCGTTCTACCACTGGCGGTAGTTTCGACTTTAGTGTCAACGATGTATGTGATCGATTAGAAAAAGAATTCAATCATATGCAAGGCGAACGAGCACAATTACGAATCGAATGCGAAAAATTACTTGCAGAAAAAAATGAAGTTCAAAAACAATATTGTCTCTACTACGAAATGGCCTATCGTTTGTCCTATGAAATGCACAAACAAACCGAAATCACCAAACGTTTAGTCGCGTTATTACATCAGATCATTCCGTATCTAACTCCCGAACAACAATCACATGCATTGCCCGCACTCGAACGTGCCAAACAAGTCACAATGAATGATCTTAACAGGTAATTTCCGTGACCAAACTCAATGTGTTTTCTTTTTCGTTTCGATTTGTTTTTTTTTCTTTCTCTTTTATTGAAGTGTCATTCAACAACAATTTCACGCACAAGCCGCTGCACTCGCACTCGCCACTGGCTCGAATCCGCCGACGCCTGGCGCCGGTCTACCACCGATGCCCGGCGGTTTACCTGGACTCGGTTCAGCTCCACATTTACAACTACCGGGCGGACCACCTGGTCTTTCGAGTGCTGCTGGCGCCGGTCTACCGCCAGGAATGTTGAATTACACGTCGGTTTTAAGTAGTCTTGCTTCACAATACGCGCCAGGAATTAAAGACGAAGGTGGTTCGAAGGAAAATGCGTCGTCACCACGAGCGAATAACAACGATCTATTAGCAACAAAGAATAGTAGCAGTGGCCGATCGTCGACCAACGGCAAATCGTCGAAACATCATCGACCATCGAGTACGAGTAGTAGCATTTCGAAACCACACAAACAATCGACAGCCGAGAGCGATGGCGAACGAAGTGAATCAGATTTAGTTATTGACACGAGCGTCGGCGGAAATCAGAAACATACGAATGGTAGTAGTGCGATCGGAAGTGGTCTTCTCTTGCCGAATGGAATCAAATCGGAACATGCTGATAATCTAAGTAGTTCAGGTGGTCTCACAGGAAACGAAAACACACCGTCGACACCGCCCGTATCGGCATCGAATGGTGCCGGTGGCAGTTCATCGAGAAGTCGACGAGATCGAAGTCCGATGTCGGATAAAGACGGATCACAACGTGGAAGTTCATCGTCGGCAATTAAAAAAGAACGAAATACTCCACAACCTAATAAAACAATGACGCCGAATGTCGGCACACCGCAAATGCCTCCAGGTGGTCCGCTGGGACTTCCACCAGGACTGGCTGGTGGACGTTTGCCACCGTCAGCTGCCTTCGGGTAAATTCGCCGAAAACGAACTGATTTCGATTCTGTTTTTTTCTTCTTCTGTGTGTTTAGTTTTAATGCAGGTCCATTTTCTTCTCCGGAAGCTTTGGCTGCTGCAGCTGCATTCGGTGCCCTCGGTCCTCATCACGCCAATGCATTGAATCCATTCGGACCGTTTGGCCATCCGTTTGCTCAAGCCGAAGTCGCACAAGCTATGGCCATGGCTGCTCAACATCAACATGCTCAACAAATGGCGCAAGCACAAGCTGCTGCTGCCGCAGCTGCAGCTCAAGCAGCCGCTGTCGCACAACAACAACAACGTCAACAACAGCAACAGCAGCAAGCTCAACAACAAGCACAACAGCATCATCATGGATCCAACAGCAACAATCATCATCATCCGTTGATGAATCAAGCGTATTCGTATTTCACAACAACCGATTCTCAAGGCAATCCGGTTACTACACCTGTAAATATGACGCCAGATGCTCTAACCGGTCCGAATATCCCAACTTCAGCTCGCGAACTCGCAACATTAATGCACGGTGAAGTCGTTTGCGCGGTTACAATCAGCGAACCATCGAAACGGATCTACACGGGTGGCAAAGGTTGCGTCAAAGTCTGGGATTTAAAGCAAACTGGTACTGTTCGCACGCCGCTCTCGTATTTCAAATGCTTAAACGACGACAGTTACATTCGTTTCTGTAAATTACTCTCCGACGATCGAACGCTGGTCGTCGGCGGCGAAGCCAACGTCATTTCGATTTGCGATCTCTCCGCTGTCACCGGCGGTTCCGCCGGCAACACTCGTTCGTCAACTCCGAACTCGAACGCCTCGTCACCTCATTCAAATCACCCACCATCATCGACCTCGCCGAGAATCAAAGGCGAACTGAAACTCACCGCTCCCGCTTGCTATGCTCTCGCGCTCGGGCCAGCTGATTCGAAACTCTGCTACTGCTGTTGTTCGGACGGGTCGATCGCGATCTACGACATTCACAATCAATCTCTGGTGAAATCTTTCGTCGGACATACCGATGGCACGTCGTGCATCGATATCGCGCCCGATGGCCGCACGATGTGGACCGGCGGACTGGATAATACAGTTCGGTGTTGGGATCTTCGAAATGATTACGCGCCACTGCAAACCTACGAGTTCGACTCGCAGATATTTACGTTGGGCTACTGTCCGACGGGCGAATGGCTGGCTGTCGGCATGGAATCGTCGACGGTTGAGTTGATTAATATTTCGTCGACAACGAGCAATTCATCGAGTCCATCGACGAAGAAGAATCATGATAAATATTCGTTGAGTTTACATGAAAGTTGTGTTTTAGCACTGAAATTTGCTCGTCAAGGCAAATGGTTTATCTCAGCTGGCAAGGACAATTTCATTCATTGTTGCCGAACGCCCACGGGTCTTCTTCTATTTCAATCAAAAGAATCATCGAGCGTTCTCTGTTGTGACATTTCAGCTGATGATCGATATATTTTAACAGGTTCTGGCGACAAAAAAGCCACACTCTATGAAGTCACTTATTAAATTTTCTTCTCTCTGTTGGCGTGCGTGTGTATTTCTCTCTTTTCTTTTTTTGCTAAATGTTGTCTGTCAATAGTGACGGTATTTCTCCAATTTACATGTAAATAGTTGATTTCTATTTTACAAAATCGACACACACATTCTTCTCAATCGATGTTTGTTATGTGTTTAATCTCAAAATTTGTGTGTTTAAATCTTTTTTTTCTTCTCTCTTCTCTACGTCGTGTTCGTATTTGCATATAAATATGTATCAATGAGTTTAACCATGGAGGATGATCGATCAATCAAACAAACAAACATGTGTGTGTTTTTTTTTTGTCTTCTGGAATGATATATCTTTAAAAAAGAAGTATTAATTAATTAATTAAACAAAAAAAACCAAACGAATCTCTTTTCTTTTCTTTTTTTTCATTGTATTATTATTCTTTTGTCTTTTATTTAAAAAAAATCGAAAGACTATGGAATTAATCGATCAGTTATTTAAAAGAAACGATACGGGTAGTTTCGCCTATTTTTCATAAAGATATACTTACACTGAGACATCATGTCCTTCATGCTTCTGCTTTGACTTGAAATTCGTGTCTAGAATTGAAATATTGAGACGAAAAAAAACGAGGCCGTTGTCAACGCGAAACAAGGTTATTGTTTATGACCATTTTTCATGCACTAATAATCGTCTTGTATGTTGGTTCAATGACGATAAACATATACACACGCAGAATACGAAAAAGAAAAGAAGAAAAAAAAATCGAAACGATACATAATTAACCTTGATTAGATGTGCTTGAGAAGGTATTCACCGAAGTAAAAAGTAAAAAGATAGAGACAAGGCAAACGAAATAGAAAACGTAAGACACAAGGGTGCCGTGCATCCTCCGCAACGCTCGATTTACAATTTCATAAAGATGTATGTTTCGATTGAAATTCGAGAGATTTTATTATTATTATTTACTTGTTTAGGACTTCTATTAGCCGGCATGCATGATTATCAACATGCACTGCCGGCTACCTTGTCTTACTGACGATTCATTTTATCCTCTAACTCATTCCCAGTACACTAACATATCGAACAAACGTATTCATTCTCCTGATCAAATACCAGCAGCAGCAGCAGCAACACGTTTTCGACGATTAGAAGAGCCAATTATTCGTTTTGCATCCAATTATTATGTTCTTCATCCACCACAAATCTGTCATACGCCATCGCCGACATTAGATCGAATTCATTCGAAATCGAACTATTGCGATCTGTTCAATCTACTCGAAAGTTCACCAATATCACAACGAAAATCTCGTTCTATAGTTTACAAGAATACGCATACGAAATTCAAAGACCTTCAACAACGAAAAGAAAATCGCTCATCGACGAAACAACAACAACACGATGGCTTTTTTCGACGAGTTCTCCGTCAATATTTTTGCATGCCAATCACTATTCATGACGGAAATTTAAAATAAAATGCGTTGGTATTTGATCCGAAGATTAGTTTTTTCGTTTTTATTCTCAGATTCGATTTAAACAACAAAAAAAAAGAAAGAATCAGCTTGATTAGATAAATCATTGAGATGTTTAAATTGTTCCATCGATTGTTTTTTCACGACCACAACAACAATATAAGATTAAACCTTTGATTATAAGAAAACAAAACAATGAATTGATTTGAAAGAAAATTTAAACAATCGAATCTACCTCCGATTGGAAAAAAGATGATGATTAAAATCCAGATAAGTTTCGAACAAATACCACGTCCACTCGAACGAAGTAATTCAAAAATACAGATTACATCAAGAATAAGAATAATCTAACCAATATAAATTTCAAATGAATAACAAACAAAAGAAAACAAACAATCGTTCTTACTAAACCAAGAATACCACCAACACTTGAACCGATTATAATTCGATTGTCTTCGACATGTGCACATGAAATCGATTGAATCAATAAAGCAAATAGAACAACACTAGTTGATGAAACCATTTTACAGTTTTCGATTTTCTAACTAAACGATAGGTTACACAGTTTTTTCGACGTTCGAGTTAAACAAAATACAAATGCTTTGTATATATGTTCGAATCGATAAGAAGAAGAGAAAATATATTTCATCTCTGTCAGTCAGCGGGCAACAGATGGCAGAATAAAAATCATGATAAAGAACGAACAATCACTTGTCAGTCAAGTATTTTTAATACGATGAACAGTTTAGCGAGGATAATTTGTTTTTTTCCGCATATTTTCGATGGAGAGACAGGTCATTTGAGAGAAAAAGAAAAACGAGTCGTATTATTTAATGATCCACTTGGCATGCTCGAATAAAAACAAGCATTTTGCTTTATTTTGGGTTCGTATCGTGTTGCTTTTAATCGCTTTAGTTGCTGTGTTAATTTCTGTATTATTTTTCAAATATATTCAACTAACTTTGAAACAATATTTTCAATTTCGATAAACGACCTCATTATTTGCATAAATTGACACATGATTTTTCAAAACAATGTCAAGATCAAAATAAAGGTTTATTTTGCTATTGGTTTTCACTATGGTCCATGATTATTCCATGTACTGGACAAGGACTTGAAGTAGATACGAATAAGATAGAATTTTGTGTTTTGATTTCATGTATTCATATACAGACATTTATTAACAATACGAAACAGTTGGTAAAGCCATTTGACTATACACTTCTTGAACCTTGGCTTCAAACTGGTCTACTCACAAGGTAAAAATAAACAAATGTATATACTTTCATTGCACTTATGTCTGGGTTGATGTAGTAGAGGTGAAAAATGGCGAAGTCGTCGTCGTTTCATAACACTCAATTGCTACATAATTTCGTCGAAACATTCAATAAACAAGCACGCATTCTTGCTCATCGTTTCGCTGCACTAGCGAATCAACAAGAAAAGACACATAATCTACGTGAAATTGTCAAAGCAACAATTCGGTGAGTTTGTTGTTGTTGGTAGATTTTTATGTTTGTTTTTCTGAAGAATGAGTGAGATCATAATTTTTCGCGAAAAGTCTATTTTCTCTTTCGTTTTTCAATTGATTTCGATTTTATCAATAGATTATCGAAGGACATGACACAACTGCAGCTTCTATTACTTTCTTCTGCTATCTGATGGGATCTTATCCGAATATTCAAGCCTTGAGGAATCGATTGATTAAGGTCAACGTTTTGCTGGACTCGAGGAACGTGTTGTCTTCCGAAATTGTTCTTCGAACTCAAGTTCCTATTGAAATGCATGTCGAACGACGATAGATATTTATTTATTTACAAAAAATAAAGAAAGTAGATCGACTAGTTGTTATTATTATTCGCAGCTGCAGCTTTTTCCATTCGTTTTATCAGTTGATTTTGTCTGTAGAGATGTCGAAGTTGCACAACTCGATCGTTTGCACAACCTAAATTCAAAAACAAAATGAGAAAAAAGCGAACGAGAGAGAGAGAAAATCTGTTTTACCGAGAAAACTATTCAAACGTAGAGTATTTAAATTAAAAGTTTCGATTCCTGCTTCATCGCAATAAACCGGTCCATCGTTATAAATCAAATCGAAACCTCCAACACGCTTTTCTTTGCCTGTCAATCGTCCTTCCATATCAATAACATTCAGCATATCTTCTAATAATCGAATTTTCAAATCATTATCCTCCTGATTGCTCGCTGATAGCGATGGCGATGCATTCGTTTCGATTAGCCACGGTTTAAGATTCCCATCGAGTAGAATATCGTAACCGTACAATTCGAAACAATGTTTATCGTTGATCATGATTTTCTGAACACTTTGCAGACTTTTGATGAAAATATCGTCCATTTGTTTGAACATGACATCAACCTAAAATAAAATTGACTTTTTTGTTCATTGTTGACGAAGATTTATTACGATTTCATGTCCGTGTTTAGCAATTAAATATTGCCGAAGACGACCCATTGACCACTTGTAACCTTTGTCTGGATCGTAGTTCGGTGCAGTTTTTTGAACGGCGTTGTTTGTTATGTGAACATCTAAGGATCACATTGAAATTTCATTCGGAAAATCTAAACTGAACAACTTACAAGTATCTTCAATACTTTCGACGGTATAACGAGTGCCGGATAAACGAGCAAATGCTTCACGATAAAGCCAAACTCGTAGTGGATTATACTGAATAAATTCAAAATAAACTTTGTTTTCTCGAAATCTCAAATACAAAACCTACAGAAGTAACTAACATATAAATTCGAATATCGAATTTTTTCCCACCGATTAAATAAGGATCGTCGACATATCGTTGAACCTAAGCGGCAATCTCCTCGTTGTTTTTTTCTTCAAACAATTTTTTTCTATTCTCTACGTACGACATAAGTTTCGACAGCTTCTCGATTTTGTTCTTTATCATACGCTGTCATGTATTCGCCCTGCAAGCAAATCAACATACAACAATGAAACTGTTTGCAGTTCGTTTGTTACTCGTCTCCAGGCGGTTATATCTTGAAGTTTACGAAAAAGAAAGATGCCTTTTCCTTGAGCTCGTGCCGCTGGTTTCATAATCCAAATCGTATCCGGATTTCGTTTGAATTCTTCAACGAACAGATGATATTCCGACTAAACATCTCAACAACAAGTTTTCGTCTTCTTTTCAAACGTTCTTTTTCTCGTCAAACCAACCGGCAGAACGTAAGTCGTTGGAAAGAAATCGCATTTCAACGCTTCCAATCGTCCCTGTTCGCGTTCGACTTGTTTTCGAAAGCGTTTCAAGTTTTTCACCATCAAATCTTTTCGTGTTAATTCGTAATGATTTCGAAAATGATTTATACGCATATGTTCTTCGAAATAACCTCGATCGAACAGATCTTTCATTGAACCAACATCGCACCACTATTCACATTCGATTAATTCAACATTTTCTCTCGAAATCAACTCACATAAAAGTCCCAATCTTCGTCACTAAATTTTGACAAAACAAAACGAATAGTTGTGAAGGAGAAAAACGTGGGAATTTACTCGCGACATTCGATCCAACCGCGACTTTTGAGAACATCGTAGATTGTATTTTGCAGAAAACATCGAAAACGAATCGGCCGATCACTAAAATCAATAGTTATTCAAACGAGAGACAACAAACAAAGGCCTGTACGTTATTCCTCGACGACGCTCAGGTCGTCCTTGAAACGTTTTCGTCGCTAAAGTTTTCACTGCCATTCTCGGTCAACAAAAAATCTAAAATACAAGATTGAGAAGTTTGATTTCGACAGAGAAATTAGGCAAACTACAACTAGAAAATAAATTTATAAAAGAAACAACAACAGAGATAAAGGCAAGGGCACACCATGTACGTAGAAAAACGAAACAAAACTGAGCATTGTTCAAGATAAAAGTTGAGCTTTGGCTGTATGCAGTTCGTGTTTTATCGAATCGATCATTGTTTGAAATCTAAAAATCGATTTGATTAGAAAATCAACTGATTTCAGTCTTACTGTTCGGATCGATCGTCGAGTTGATCTTCGGTGAAATTTGTGTTTTTGTAAATTCGAGGCGAATCGATTTGATTTGTTGTGAATTGATCGATGATTAATTCGCGTTTAGCTAATTCGGCTGCGAAGTATTTCCTATCGGCTTCGCAATCGATCAGTGCGTTCTTCAGATCGTCGCGAATTTTGGTTTCTTGTCGAAAACGCAGTTCGATTTCTTGTTTGAGCCAAATCAAATGACCTTTGATTTTGTTCGAATAGATTTCGGTTTGATCGCGAGGTGTGGTCGCAGATTCGATTCGAAATGGTTGGTTCGAGTCATTCGAAAGACATTCAGTACAATAGACAAGATCTTTGTAAATATTTTCCAAACAAGTCTAAAAACAAATGAAGATCAACGAGACACAAAGACGTTTTGTCTTTCTACTTGGAAATCTTGGTCTTTTTGAGTTCGTTCGAGGTTGAATCGGTTTAATCTGTAGGAATGAAAAAAAAAACGATAGGAAATCAAGTTTTTTTTGTTGAAGAATTGGTACTTCGATTCGAATTGCTGGATGAATTGGATCTGAAAATAATTGAATAAATGTTTGATGAATTCGATGAACAGAAATTTGATCGAACTTTTTCGTGAATTTCTTGTTCAAGTTGTTCAATTGTTGATTTATTTTGTTTATTTTCTTCGTCGGATTTAATTAATTTTTCATTCAACCGTTCGAACTCGTTTTTCAATTCGCTATTTTGCTTTTGTAAACATGTATGTTGACTTTTTTCTTCATTGAATTCAGACTAAAACAATACAATCATAAACAACACAGACAAGTCAAACAATCAATCGAATCACTTGTAGAGTTTCGATTTTCTTTTCATAATCCATTTGCAACGCTTTCATTCCTCGAGTGTATTCGCTTTTTGTTGATTCTAATTTTTGCTAAAAGAAAAACAAAAAACGTCGAACTTTTGAGTAAATTGATCAACAAAAGAAAAAAACCGACTTGAACGTCCTGATAATCGGTTTGAAGAGAACGATATCTGGCGTTTTCTTGAGCAAGTGAATCTCGTTCGTATTGAAGTTCTTTCAGTTTTTGTGAGAAATCCTTCGAAAAAAAAGAAACGAAATTTCCATCGAGAGAAGACGAAGATGATTTTTTACGAGTTTTTCATGTTGTACAACCGAATACGACGATGTTAATGATTCGAGTTCATGCTGAAGAAAAACGATTTTTTTTTGTGAAAGAAAAGTTGGATTTGATTGAAAATCGAACTTCGGATTGTTGAAGTTTGGAAACGAGATTCGCACGATGTTTGGTTTCGTCGTCTAATAATTCCTGAAGATTCGATCGATCTCGTTCGGTTTGAGCGAGTCGTTGACGTTGAAGTGTAAATTGATTTTCCAACTTCGAAAACAAAAGATTCGATTTCGATTAACAGAGAATAGTTTTCTACTTGACTGATTGTTTGTTTGAGCGTGTTGATTTCGACGTCTTGCGACGAATTTACCGAACGAAGTTGAACGTTCTAAATCGAAGAAAACGTTGTTTTAAATCTTTGTTTTCGATTAGTTTTTACATTGTTTTCGTATTGACGAAGTTCTTGTTCGAGTTCTTTCGAATTTGTCTGTAGAAAAAAAGAGCAGAAGTTGAGATGAAATGAAAATGAAAACGAAGTTCGAACATTGGATTCAGCGAGATCAGTCTCGAGTTTACTAATTTGATCTTTTAGTGACGAACATTGCGATTTCAATGAGTCGATTTCTTTGTTTAATTGTTGATTTTTCTCTAAGATTTGTGTTGAATCGTTGTTGGATCGTTCGAGATCTTTTTCTAGTTTCTTAACTTTCGCATTCCACCTGACAAAAACTCGAGTTCAAACAAGAGAAAATATCGAAATCGTTTACTGTTTATTCGTTTCTTGCGTTTGAATATGAAATTCTTCTCGTTTTTGTTCGGAATCAGCTAATTGCTTTTGTGAAGTTAACGATTCCTGAGCGAATCGTTCGGCTTCTTCGGTCATTTCTTCGAGTTTTTCCAATGCCAACGAAAGATCCTGTTGTAATTTCAGATTCTGTCGTTGCAATGTATCGCAATTCTCCATCATGTCTTTTAATTCGTATTGACCTTTTGATATAATTTTATCTTTATCATTCGAGATTTCTTTCAACGACTGATTAAAAAAGAAAAAAAACGATTTTAGTCAACTTTTGATTTTTTGTTTTGTTTTACTTCGAGTTTTTCGACGAGTTGTTGTCGTTTTTGTTCGCTTTTTTCGAGTTCTTTTTTGAAACTGAGCATTTCATTGAGCGCAGCCGATGTCGAAAGACGAGAATGTTGTTGAATTAAATATTCATTTTCCTTTTGCCGTTGTTCAGCTTCCAAAAGATCCATCGAACCTGTTCGTCGTTGGCGATTCAACAAAACCGATCGATCTTGTTCTCTCATGAGTTCATTTTTCGTTGATTCACGTATTGCCGATGAGTTCTAGAAGAAAAACGAGCTGAAGAAATTAATTTCAATACGAACAACCAAACTTGTTGAGATGTCCGTTGAGTAACTTGAGCACGAAGTTGAGCGAGTGTTCGCTCGTCAAAGATTGAAGTTGTTAATTTGCGTTTGATTTCTTTTAAATGTTCGTCGAATTGCAATTGAACCTAAACAAGAATCGATTCGATTTCGAATGCAAATCGATGTCAAAAACGAACTTCATCTGCTGGTTGTCCGCGATTTCGATGCTGAACAACGGGTTTGAAGATTTTAGTCGATGAATATCTGTTTGTTTGTTGATTATTATCGTGAATTTTTTGTTGATTTATATTCGGTAATTGTCGTTTTGTTGTTAAACTCATTTTAACATTTGGTCTTAATCTTTTCTATGCATTTAATCGAGTAGATTTATCGGTTACTAAGATATATTCTTCATTCGAGATCGAATCTTCAATAATTTCAATTGAACTTGAAAAAAAAATTAAAGAAAAAAAAAACTTCATTTTTTATTCGTATTTTTTTCTAAATTAAAATAAAAAATATTCATGCAGATGTCAGTTCAATTCTCTTTTTTTATTGGTGTTCAAATCACTACGGCAGAGACAAACAGAGCTTTCAAGGTTCCGTGAGAAAAAAAGTGAGCGTAGGTTTATCAGTAAGAAGAGTACATGATCATTTCAATAATCACGCTAAGTTTTAAAGTCATTTTCCGATCTCAAAGTTCAATTTCACATCGAAGTTTTCTGCAGACTCGGTTTCCGAGAAAAACCAACGAGTTTTTTCCTTGTTAAGCTTTTGTTTTTGTTTGCTGAAAATTTCGATTAGCTTTTTGTTTTTCGTATCGAATAATTCAAATTGAACGAATGTCGATTTTGAGCGCCCTCTGCGAAACTTTTCATTTTCGAGGAAGCGTACGATTCATATACAAACGCGTATACATATATGGCTTTTTTTTCTCTCCCATGTATATTGTTTATCAATGAAATAGAAGCGAAAAAAAACACATTTTTTTACCCAGAACAAATGAATCATGAAATTCGTTTTGTTAATAAGCAACAAGTCGATGCATCACCATCGAAAGTAAGATTCCCATTCGTTATCAAATTGTTTTACGACAAAAAGTCATATTTTAGAATGAAATCGGTCGGTCAACCATCGATATTCTCCAACCAACTGACGAGCATCTTGGTGCCTTACGAAATGCTTTTAATAAAATTCTCAACGAACGACTTTTGTCAGATGAAAATTTGCAAATACGACGCATTGTTTTTCAACAATTTCGACAGATAATTCAATCGAAATGGATCGGTACTTTTTGCTTGACAACAAACCAAAACAAATCTCGTATTTTCTCTCTTCGAAACAGATTCTCAGATAAATTTATACGGTTCGATTTTATTCAATTGTTGCTTGGAAAAGCCCGGCACGATCGATATCGATGTTTATTCGAAAGATATTTCGTCGTATGAAACGTTAAAACAAATCCTTGATCTAGTCAAACAAACTGGTTGGTTGAACTGATGTTTTCAAACGCTGAGTTTGGCTTTAGACTTTTGTAGAGAAGCGAATTTGAATATCGAACACAAACCGATTTGTCTAGATTTGATTAGCAATCAATCGAATGTCCGAATGAGAATTACATCGGAAGCTAATCGAGCGATTTATCTCTCGAAATTAATTCGAATTTACACTAAATTCGACTCGAGATTAGTCAAATTACTTCGTCTCTTTCGAATCTTTTCCAAAACGTGCAACATCGACAAGCCGGATTTCGGCACTCTTCACCCGATTGTTTATCATCTCATGATCATTCATTTTCTCCAACAACTCGATCCGCCAATTTTGCCTTGTCTCCACGAATATCTCTTCGGAATTGATCACGTTCCGTTGACTTTAAACGAAAGTCAATACGCTGAATTCTTTCGACGTTCGATTGAATATTCTCGTCGATGGAAATCATCGAATTCATCGAATGTCGAGCAACTTTTCCTTCAATTTCTCTCGTATTACCTCCGACGATTTCATTCGAAACAATTTCTCGTTTCGATTCAAACGCGAATGCCAATCGTGAAGATCGACAAGAATTGGCACGGACGAAAACTGCTCGTCGAAGATCCGATTGACATCAAACGAAATCTCTGCCAAACTATGCAAGCCACTCGATCGATCGTCTATTTTCGAGAGATTTTTACCGCAGCTTTGAACTATTTCGGACGAAAACAAACGACAAAAACCGATGAAGATCGAGTTGAAATTCCGATAATCGAGTCTTCGTGTGCGCTGCATAATTCGTATGAAATTTTCTATGAAAAACTACCTGTGAACGTCTTTCGAGAGACGAATATTCGACAGGATCGCATTCGAGAGATTTACAAACGGATTTTTGCCAATGAAATGTCGCCGTGTTTGATGAAAGTCGATGAAGACGACGAGAGAAAACAATCGATAGTGTTCGTTGACTTGTCAAATCAAATAAATGAGCTTTTTTTGTCATTTTCAGTCGACGATTATTCTCATCGGAGAGCAATTCGAACGAAGAAGGTAATTTATTCGCAAAACAGACGAAAATAAAAGAAAGATAAAGTCACAAGCGCGTCTTATCAGTAAATGGACTACGATTTTTGCTTTTATTCTTTCGTTTCAAAGGGAAAAAAGCGGATTCTCATTCGATTTAGACGAAATTCCATCGGTATTTTCATCACCAACGAAAATTCCACCGATTGAAAACTCGACCAGCGAGTTTTTCTACGATTTTCAACCGGAAAATTTCCACGCAGAACAAGTTGGTTTTTTCCTCAATTCAAAACTTTTGATTATTTCCTTCAGGGCGCTCCATTTGTCTGCATAATCTGCAATACTGTCGGTCATTTTCAAGCTCAATGTCCCGAGCTAATCATGCCGAAGCTCATCGATTTGCCCGAGCTAAGTCAATCGTGGATCGACGCTCTTTCGTTGTTATGCTCGCGAATAACCGAACGATGTCAACCGACCGAGCTCGACATCAGAAATCGCGAGCAAATTCTAAGTCAATTGCAAAGACAATTCGAAAAAGTCTATCCGGATTGTAGTTTACACGCATTCGGATCGTTTTACAATGGATTTGGCTTTCGGCAGAGTGATTTAGATGTTTGCATTCTTTTCAAAGAGCAACAACAACGAGAGAAAAACGTTGGTGATGAGAGTGTTTCGATCTTGCGACGAATTCTGCAATCAATGCGAGCTAATTCAGAGTTATTTGAAAATGTTCAACCGGTTCTACATGCTAAAGTTCCGATTATTCGATCTCGACATCGAAAATTACAAATCGAAATCGATATTAGTCTTCGCAATACACTCGTAATTCCCTCTCTATCTGTCTCACTTTTAAGACTGACGAATTCTATTCTAGGCTATTGAAAACACTCGTCTCTTACGCACGTATGCAGAAATCGATCCTCGTGTCGCTCAGCTCGGTTATATGATCAAACATTTAGCTAAAGTAATCGAACGAAAGCTCGATTTCGATGTTTCGATTGACGTCTTTTGATCTAGACATGTGAAATTGGCGATGCTAGTCGTGGTACACTGTCGAGCTATGCGTATATCATTATGCTCATTCATTTTCTCCAGCAAATCGAACCGGCTGTTCTTCCAGTTCTTCAACAAGTTCGATTGAGAAAGAAGTTTTTCGTTTCAATGGTTTTGGTTTGTTTTTGCTGATAGTTAAACGAAGATTCAATCATACGAAAATGTTCGAAATGGAACGTTTATTTTTACGAAGATTTAACTAAACTTGTTTGTTGAAAAGAAGATTTTCGATCGATAAATGAAATCAAATGTTGAAATTTGTAGAAAACTCAATGGCAAACCGACAATCATCGGTCAGCAGGCAGTTTGTGGATTGAATTTCTTCGTTTTTATACGGAGCATTTCAATTATGACGAATATGTTGTGACTATTCGACAGAAACAACCGCTACTTAAACATGAAAAAGGTTGGTTTCGTCAAACGATATCGATTGAAGATCCGTTTGAGTTGACACATAATCTCGCTTGTGGTCTCTCAGTGAAAAGTAAAAACGAAAAGAATCGATTTCGAAGGAAAATGAAACGAAAATTTAGATTGGTCGTTGATTCGACGAGTTTTTATTCGAGCTCGACAACAATTCGCATGTCAAATCAAAGATTTCGATTCGAAAAATTTCGATATTCAAATAATCGAAGTAAAATTTTTTCATTTTTTTCTTGTTTTTCATTCGAAAACAAACGAAAACTTTAGTCGATTCTATTCAATATCGATGATTTATGTCAAAATCCCTATCACATCCGTAAACATTGCCCGAAATTGATCACATTAGCTGCCGAACAAGATAAACTTCAACGACGATCTCATTTGTCTTTGTATTCGGTCTATTCTTATCCAATGGTTTCGTCTCAACAACGAATTTGGAGTCAACCGATCTGGAATTCTAATAATCAACGAAAAAAATTCTGTTTTCGCTGCGGAAATGCCAATCATTTCCAATCTCAATGTCCTCGTTCCCAACAATAGAATAATTTTCTCTCTGTTTTTGAATGACTTGTTTACAAAATAACATTCTCAATTCGGATATTTTCGTTTTTCTTTCAGATATGATGATGGATACAGCTGTTCAACAGCCGACAGACGCCAATGGACAACCGATAGTTACACCAGCTGAACGACAAGCTGTGCTGCAGAAATTGTATTTTCATTTTCAAATTTGTTCTCAAGAATTTCGATTGTCGTTTGTTTGTTCTTTTCTCTAGAGCCGCACGATGGTCGCACAGTGGCTTGGCGACCAAAGTCGAACGAGAAGCATACGACAAATCCAATGGAGTCAAAGTAAAATCTACGATGATTCATCTCGACATGAAATCAACGTCTTTTCCTTTTCAGCAAACTTATATGCAAAATATTAATAAATTTTATCAGCATGTTCAAAGTAAAATCAAACGCTCATCGATTTCGAATAAACAAGTTTATATATTTAGATCAGTTGATCAATCGTACGAATCAACAACAACAACAACAACAACAAATGAATGCTAATTTGGCATTTTCAAACGCTCAGCCCAATATAAATCAACCATCAACAATGCCAATAGTTCAACAAATGAATACAATGCCTCGATTTCCAACGAATCAAACAGCAACTCGAATGATCAATCCATCGATAAACAATCCCAATTCCATGACACGTTTACGTGAGCCACAAAAACTGAATTCAACCAAATCGATTTCTATTTATTCTTCTGTTTAGCGGCAATGCCGAATTTATCTTTTGGTCAAACTCAAAGCTCAACACCGCCAACAGCAACAACAACAATTGATTTTTCGTCAAGTGTTCAACCTCGATTTTCTCTTCAACCACCGAGACAACGATTGCCCACGCAAACTCATTTTCAACCGCAACCATCGACAGCTGCGACTGTAACAGCCACATCGACCAATCCGAACGATGTTCTTCATCAATTCATCACGGGAAATCCCACAGGCAACGTGCAGCCAGTTCCAACAATCGCCAATCCGCCGCCAGGACCATCCGGTGATCAATGTACCGTCTCTTTTTATTTTTTACAACTCGAAATTCATCGTTTTATTTTAGTATTACAAAGAATCCTTTCGTCGAATGTTGCCGATACAAATGCGAATAAACCGCGGACACTCGTGCCGAATTTAATTGTAAAACAAGTTGCTTTTTCTTTGAATTTCAAAAGAAAAACTATCGGATTATCTAGGCGCAACCACCTCGGCCAATAAATCCCCCGACAGCAACTGCAAATATTCCCATTCGAGCATCTTTGTCCCCGTCGCCCTCGGTCAATCAAACTTCAACCGTTCAAATTCAACCGTAAAAATCCGAATTGATGTGACTTTCAAAAGAAAAATTCTCGTTTTTTTTCTTGTTCTCAAGATCGAGTAACATAACAATTCAACAAAGTCCGCTGAGCAACAGCAATGGGCCGCATTCGGCGAGTTCTCAATCGACGAGCTATTCGTCGCCTCTCAATCGAAACGCGACACTTTCGGGTAGAATTTCGAATTGATTTAACAGGGAAAATCGAATTTTTCTTTCAGCGAATGGAAATCTGCCGAGTCCTGAAGATGAACTTCAAAATTTGATTAAATATTTAAAAGAAAACGCCCATCGTTTGCAATTATTAATTCAAAAATTCACCAGCGAAAATAATCTCGAGAAACTTCGTCAAGTTCAAATGATTCAGCAGCAAATCGTTCAATTTGTTAACAATCCGACATATGAAGCGGTGGCAACTGCCAAAAACTTTCGTGATGTTCTCGAACGAATACCCGTTCGTGTTCAAATTGAGTTTCCATCGATTGATTTTCTTCTCTATTCGAATTTAGAATCGAACAGCACAAGCAAATCCGCCCCCTGCGGCAGCAACGACAGTAGTTGCAGCTGCTGCTGCTGCTCCTCCTCCTCCTTCAACAGCAACAAATAGTTTTACTCAATGTTTAAAAGCAACGCATGATTTTCTCGCACGTGAACCCAAAGAACGTCTCAACGTTTCGAAACGATATCTCGAACCGTTAGCTGACGTCATCAACGGCGTTCCACACAAGTAAAAACAAAAAACAAAAAGCAAACAAATAAAATCTCGTTTTTGAATAGAATCATGCGTCTCGATAACGACAGTTATCCGATAATTAAAGTTCGTTGTACAACAAATAACTCGTTGTTAACAACAATCGCAGACGAAATCAACCAACTGCCGAAAGATATCTTTTCAATCGAACGTATTTCGGACTATCGAACAAGAAAATCGTTTGATAATCATCAGCAAAACGGAATTATCCTACGATGTAAATTATTGGACAAAGCCAATCCAATTCTACCGCCAATTCGTTTACATGTGCCAATGATATATCCCGAACAAGCGCCGGAGATTCTCTCGTTAACCAAAACTCCATCGCCGAAATTAGATTTTTCCGATGGTCATCCGCTCTTCGAGCGAATTTCTTCAATATTTGTCTCTCATCTTTTTAAATTACGTCCACAACATACGATAACTGAAATTTTGAATATTTGGGTAAGAAACGACGAAGAAAAACCAAACGTAAATTTCTCTAATTGAATTTTCTAGCGTCAATCCGTCCAAACAGCTTTATGATAGCAAGTTACACGTTTGTTGAAAGGCTCAGTTAAAATCATAAGCCTAACTGTGAGAATATTGTGTTTTTTTTATCGCTTTTTTTGGTCTCGGTTCTTGAGATTTGTTCGTTTTCTTTTTTTTCTCTCTCTCTCCTCTTTTCTTTGGTTAATATTTGTCTTTTCTTTTTTTCTATTTCGCTATACGTGTGAACAACAGTGATGGTTGATGGTCAAGAAACGTTGTCATGCACAAGTGTGTCTTTCAGAAGGCAATGCACGAATAACATCGCTTTTTTTTCTTTTTCTTTTTTTTAAATAAAGAATCTCGAAGTGTTATAACCATCACAGTGTCTTTCGAAAGCCATTTTTTTCTCTTTTGTTTACATGTGTGCAAAGAAAGATGAAGTTTGAAATAAAAAAAAAACGCTAATTGTTTGAAAATACACTCAATCTACTGAAAAACTCTAGTCGAATTGATAAAAAATCATATCTGAAATTGTTCGAATCCTGTTCAAGGAACAACTGATGATTTTAATTGACAGATAACCATTGATGATTGATTTGTTTAATTATCTTATGCTACCTTGTCTGATGTTCCTTAACTGTTTGATTTTGTTTTTTTCTTTTCAATTATTAACTGATTCTTCTTTTTAATTAATTAATTAATTTTAATTAATAAAAAAAATTAACTTTCTCGTTTTGTTTTTGTAAACGAATTCGGTGATTGTACTTAATCTTCAGTACGATCGATGTATCGAGGTCAACGATCGAACATATATCTTTGGTTAGTGTTCGTCTAACAAAAGAATATCGAGGGTGAAAGATATATCATGTATTCAGATGTGATCGATCGTATTCTCGTCGTCTAGGGAGTTGATTTGGGCGTATAAAAAGAGCGGGATTTTGCCGTAATCTTCACATCGCTTCGATCGTTCTTAAGCAACTATCTTCTCTTCTACATTTTCAAATTCAATTTCAGTAAGTTGAATTCGATTTAGCTGAATTTGAATTGAATTTTGCTTTTTCAAATTAGATTTTCAAGCAAAATGTTCGCTCAATTATTAGTCGTTCTTGCTTTACTCGTTGCTCTTCTCGCTACAGTTTCTGAAGCTTGGTGTAAGTTCACTTCAAAGATTTTCTTTCGAACACAAATCTATATTTGTTTTTGTTTATTTTAGGGGGATTGTAAGTCTATCATTTCAACTAAATTCAACAGGGTAAAAACATTTCTTTCTTTTTTTTCTCGTCTACAGAGGTCTTTACAACCCATGGCTCTTCTATAACCCATTCTTCTTCGGTGGATTCGGTTTATGGGGTGGTCTCGGTTTATGGGGCCGATAAATGTTCACCTTAAGCATGTGAACATGTAAGTTAAACAATCTGATTTTCGCGAAATATCTGGAAATGAATTGTCTTGTGTTTTGCAAATAGTTTGTGTTTGTGATGTGTCAAATGAAATTTTCGGGACGAACATCGGTCGAACATCGGTCTTAGCTGATACATTTCACATTCACAAGACGTCGAAGCGTTACACATATCTCAAATTTTCTTCTCTTGTATATTTCCGATATGCTGTGCTTTAATAATCATTCTTTTTTAATTTATCGTTTTCTAAATACATCATTGTTAAAAATTAATAAAAAATTGGTATCATGATATTAATCATCGTCTTTATTTATTTATTTTAACATTTCTTCACTTTACCGAATAGTTCACAAGTTAACGGACTTTCGAGTAATTGTTTAGTGGTGAAAATAATCTCTCGACCTTTACGAACAATTAAATCCTCCTGTCCGTATTGTTTAATAATCGATTGTTGAAATTCGTTGATTTTCTCTTTGGCAACACTTGTTTCCAATTGTTTCGACTGTCGAAACATTTCTCCGATTCCATATTTCGTTGCATTTTTCATAAACTGCACGTCGACATTCCAAACCGATGGAATCGTCACAAGAATCGATTTCCATTTCTCCAATAATTTCTTATCCGTATTCTCTCGGAAAGCATCTTCTTTCGAACAGCCAGGTTTCGTTTGATAATCTTTCAATTGACAAATATATCGTCGAGACACGTGTGACAAATACGATTGAGTATGTTTAATAAAATGTTTCAATTGCCGAATGCCGAAGAACTCGGGTTTGATATAAATTCGATTGCCAATGTATTTCCCCTGGGTTTGACTCGCCGGGAGTTCACCGAAAAGAATATGACCGAAACCACTCGGCATACCTCAAGTAAAAAGAGAATTTTTTTGAAATGAAATTTGAGGTTTGTTGACGTACAAGCGCCGGGAATGTCCATTCCGTAGGCAGGATAGTCGAGTGTTCGATCCGGTTTCGATCCTCGTTCGCCATGATAATGCGAACTTTCATCTCCACGAACGTAGATGAATGTATCGGACTCGACTAGGCCGGATTTATTCGATTTTTTCATGATCGAATCGAGAGCTTGTCGGCCCATGTGTTTCAAGCGTTTGAAGTAGCCGACGTGTTTCGAACCATCGCCGGATTTTTGTTCGTTTTTCGCTTTCATGAGTTGAGGAAAGATTTGATTTGTTGAGTCGAATACAACGAACATGCCTTTTCGAAATCAAATCAAAACGAATGAATTCTCGATAGAAATGAAATTACCTTTAGCAAATGAAATCGATTTATTGTTTAAAGTTGCTTGTTGAATGAAAAAATGCATTAAATTACACATATTCTCGGGATTAACGAGCTTAAATGAATCGGATTCAGTTGCTAAACGTCGGAAAAATTCTCGGCCACTATTCGCTTTTTTTGCTCCGACGTTTAGCTTCGACGAAACACAACATTCGTCTGTTGTTGTTGACGACGAATACTGATCCAATTGTATCAAAAAAAGTAACCAGAAAAAGATGCTGATCTTCATTTTCGTTTCGATAGGTAAAAGAGTATATTTGCAATGATTCGAGCAAAACAAAGATTTTGTAAACTAAGACGAGCAAATGATAAGAATGTATAATGATAAACAGTTGTTCGAATCGAAACTTTTTTCCGTTTCTTTATTTATTTATTTCATCAATGTGCAAAAAAAAACGATATTGATAATGCTCAGTAATTTCTTTCTTTCTTTCTTTTTTTTTCTTCTCTAATGGACATTTGTATAAATATCAATCATTTGTTTATATTCTCGTCTCATACAGAGCGATGCGTCTATCATCATCACCGCAGAAAGAAATCTCTTGATCGTCTGCCATTTATTCTCAAGTAATTGTGCTTATTTCTCTTCAGTTGTAGACATTTGACCAACGGTTAGCTGATCATTAATCTGAACACGTCATTTCGTTCGATGAGTTGCTCATTGAAAAGTAAATCGATAATGATTTTTCTTTCAAATTCTATTTCGAATAAGCAAACACACACACACACACACAAAGGCAAGAAGATAAATGGGAGATCTATATTGAGACACGTAAGAGCAAAACAGATGTGCGTAGATAGGATACAATGACTATTGAAGCAAAGAAGAAGAAAAAAAACCAACAACACGAAAAGCTATTTCGCAAGAACATTGTTTAGTTTAAACATCGTCTTTTTTCGTTGCAACGGCGAGTTTATATGAAATGGCCGTGCCAATGAGTACGAGAATTGTAGCGACGATTTCGTAGCAAGTTGCTCGGCCGATAATCGTGTGATAAGCGGCGTTGGCATCGTTGAGTAATTCTTTTTTCGCTGCTTTGTAAGCTTCATGTGAAAATGTCGATGCTAAATTTAGTCAAAAGAAAAACGAAAAAATGAGTTGTTTTGGTTGATCGTTTGGTTTTACCGTAGTATTGTGCGTAACGACGAAGACTATATAATTCAAAGCCATGTTGATATGACGTGTGATTGGCAACAGTTTGTAAAGGAAACGAATAATCCTCGTAGGTTTCTCGTCGAAGAACTGAAAAAATCGAAGATTTTATTTTGTTTTTGTTTCGAGAAAATATTTACAAGCTCCAACAAGAATTAACGTCGTGATCATCAAAAGTAAAGCTAAACCAAACGCAGCAAGTGGACCGTAGTTAAGAATGAGAGCAGCAGCACCTAAACGAACATCGAAATCAATCATTTGTCGTTGTATTTTTTTTGATTTTCAACGAACCATTTTCAGCGGTTCCAATTGTTTTCAAATAAAGAACAAGCAAGCCAATGACTAAGAAAACCGCTGCCAAGATAGTCAACCATTGCAAAGCGCTTGTCGAAGGTAAATAATCACATGTGCAAACGCTGGGCAATTGTGATTGCGGTGTAACGGGACAATTTCGACGGAGATGATAGCATTTATCGAAATTCTTCGCTGAATATCTCATATATTGATTTGGTCGGCAAACTGTAACGTTCGGTTGTGTGCCGAGTGAAACACCTTGTTTAACGATGTTAACATTGATCTTTTCGCATCGTTTCCAAAGACCGTAACTAACGGGTGCCATGCGAGGATCGGCATCTCGTTTGGTCACTTTCCATTTCGGCGAACATCTTGAAACACACGCAAAAAAAAACTATTTTTGAATTCAACCGAAAAATTGAAACAAACGTACATAGCAGCGAAATGAAAAAGCAAGGCGCCAATGCCCGCAAAAAGAGCGATGGATACAAGAACAACACCACGAGCTTTCATGTTTGAATTCAACGAGTAGAGTAATCTAAAAAACACACCTGAATATAGTTCATGCTCGATTTGATCGAGCGATGTTTGTTTCTTCTTCTTCTTTTTTTGCTCGTACACAGCGGTCAAACTGTTGTGTTACCTCGAAAACAGACATTTCCCACACAATTTCAATCTGTTCCTCTTGTCGACATGCAAGGAGAAAGAAAAAATACGATGCACAGATGGCTTCTTCTGTCGCTAAATGGATATCAAGAAAAGATCTGATTGTCTCGTATTTACTCGCAAGATTTTCCATCGATAATCATCGTTCTTTTTTTTTTTATTAACATCTGATGTTTACATTCGACGAGAAAACTTACTGATTTTCAATAAGAAACAAGCAGGAAAAAAAAACCTATCGGATATTTGTATTCTATCTCAATGAAAAGAGAGGATACATCGTTGTGTGTGGACGGACATATGCATCGATATAAACTGATGAGAAAAAGAAAGAAAGAACGAGAACGAACGAGAAAAGAAGCGAGAGAGAGAGAGAGAAAGAGAAAGAATTGTTGTTGCTTTCTGACGCCGAACAATTTAACCACAATTGCCAACGGTTTGTTATCTTTTTCTTTTGAATTGCAGGCCAAGCGTAGCATAAACAGAATGAAACAAAAGCACGAATGAGAAATCTATCTCGAACAAATCAAATGAGTGCTGAAAATGTTTTTGTAAAACAGAATCGATTTTTTATTATTATAGCAAATTAACATACACAAACGAACGAGAAGAAGAAAAAGAAGAAGATTAATTGACTTCTGCTACAGCTAAAATCGTACTGAATATGTTAGCTATTAGAGTGAGAATAATGGCAATGATTTCGACGGCAGCTGACCAATCGATTCGAGCATGAAAACGTTCATTATGAATTGATCGAAATCGACCGAGCGCTTCTTTGTAAAGGTTAGGATCTGAAGAGAAAGAGAACGAAATTTTCGTTTGTTGTTTTACAAAAGGAAAACTATACTTTTATAATTTTGAAAAAATGCTTTTAATCGGTATAAATTAACTGTGGGAGGCGCATTGGGCAACGAGGCAAAATTGTCACTTGGCAATCGAATATCGAATTCTTCGTATTGATTTCCTCTTAGATACGATCCAAGAATAATCATCGTTAAAACCATGGCTATCAACGCCAATGTCAGACAAACAACAGGTGCAAATGTGAGAAGAAGTTTAGCACTTTCTAGAATTAGTAAATCGACGAATGAACTTTTGTTTTTGACAAGAAATCTAACGAACTTGTTTGTGGTGAAGCAATTAACTTCAAATAGAGAATAACTATTGTTAATACGAGAAATATTGACGCTATGATCGTCGACCATTGCTGAATTTGTGTTGATAATAGATACTGACATTGACAATTGGGATAGAAAACACCGATTATCGATGAACATTGATGTCGAATTTCGTAACATTGTTGAGTTTGTTGTTGATTCGTCGTATCATAACGAACGTAAAGATTGGGGCGACAAACAAAGTTTTCTATATTTGGCTGCGATGAGATATCAGGAATGACGAATGATGTGTTCGAATATTGACATCGACTCCATAGACCATAATAACGAGTTTGATCATTAGGTCCACGAAATCGACGAGGTATTGACACAATCCAACGTTGACTAAACCTACAAATCGTTCGCATTCCAGCAATCACAAATTACAGATTCATCACAACTTACATCGCTGAAAAATGAAGAATCAATGCCAATAATGTCAAAAATATGGCACATGTAACAACAAGTACAGCTTTAATACGCATTGGAACTAAAAATACTAAAAATAGTTGCTTGAATCTGTCCTTATTTCTTCGACCGCTGCTGCTGATATTATCAATTAGCTCTGGTTTTTCTCTTGTTCCTGTCAAATGATTGATAGCAATCAATCATCATCACGAATAAAATAGCAACAACAACAACAACAACAACAACAAGAACTAGTTAATCTATTTTGATGAGTTCTTTATTTGTTAACCTACCTGTTTTCTTTTATCTTATTCACAAAAAAGAAACGAGACGCACGTCTTTTATTTCGATAATATTCATATGAATAGACATCAACTAATAAGCTCTCTCCGTGTCTCTCTCTCTCTCTCTTCGGTTGAATGAATTCGATGTCTCTGTTTTATCGTGTCTGTCTAAGATTGCACACTAGTTAATTGACGAAATGGATAGTAATGAGCTACCGCAATCCATTGTTCTTGTTTAATATCACCATTAGTTGTCGAGCGTCGTGCACGACCAAAACCGACTTGTGTACTAATGTCGTTTAATAAACATTCGACTTCAGCGGAATGATCACCGTTGGCCATGATTAACGAAGTAAATTGAGCTCCTGAAATTTCAAACAGAAAATTTTGTCAACAAAAGAAAAAACGAGAATTTGATTGATTTTTCGAAACCGTCAAGTGCATTTGTCGATTTAATCGAGACGAGATTTTCGCCGAGCGGTGCGCCTTTGCAGCCTAAACGCCATTCTAATTGAGATGGTCGAACTTGATCGATTTTTGCACAATGTTCGGCCCAATACTAAAATCTCAATTCGATAATTTTCGAAACAAAATCGAATTTTTTTTCTACTTGTGCGTAGATACTCAATGATTCCGAGAGTTTTAACGGAGGTTTTTTATAAATAAATCGAATGGAATTATGTTCTCTCAAAGCTTCACGTTGAAATTCTTCGATTTCTAAGTCCATTTCACTGAGATCATTTGTTTGACATAGATAAGAAATCGAATCAATTTGAGAATTTTCTAATGTTTCAGTAATTGCTGTCATTGGCCGTTTGATTGGATGAGATTTAACATTCATCTTTTCGTTCGATAGACTAGCTATTTCAGTTAGATGCATGTCATCGTGAGTTTGTTGGAGAAATTCTCGACGTCGTTTACGATACACGATGATTCCAATGCCATTTAACATGAAGAGAATGAAGATTAAAAGAAGGAGAAGAAGCCTAATGGACATAATTGCAATTGAGTAAAGAAGTTTTAGAGAGAGAAAACAAATAGGATTTACCAGATATACCAAAATTCTTCGGAAAATGTTTGAAAATTCATTTGAAAAACAGAAAATAATCAAGTGATTTCGTTTCTTTTTTATATTTTGTTTGTAATCTGCCCAAGAAAAATAATGAATACATATAAAAATCAATTCTTTTTTATTATGATTTTGACATAATTGACAAAAGAATCAATAGAAAAGTTTATTCAACATAGAAAAAAAAAAGTTAGCTCATTGATTGTGATTAATCAAACAACAAAGACATCCATGCAGAGTCTTCTTATCAAATGCCACATCGCGTTCGTTCTGCAGAAAAATTTTGAAAATTTAATAGTTCAAACACAAAGTGACGCAATAACAAATCAACAAATCGGATTCGTTCTTATTTTTAAAAAAATTACCCATTTTCATGTGTTCACTCGTAATTGGATATCGGGATTTGTTCGTAGAACTATCGGAAAAATACTCTATACATATTTTAGATGAATTCAAGTACAAAAACTGTGATTTTGCATGCCATTTAAAATTAGATATAACTAATCTCGCATATCGCCGTAATATCTGACACAGAATTACAGGCCCTAGTGAAAAATTTACGAGTGATGCAAATAGATGAGATCCTGTTAGTCGCTTATTATTTATTTAACTAGGATGGGACAGTGACATTAAAACAACCAAACAACACAGCGTGCAAAATATTTAACCTAATCTGCGCAGTGCCCGTAAATTACAATATTATAGAATAATTAGAAGATCGAATTAACTGCCATCCGGCCAAGAACAAAATTTTAAGCGAAAATATTGTGTATTAACTTATTTATCTTTTATTTGCATCTTTTCACTCTTTTTTAGGAGCACTACTCCAAGAACTTCTACATGCCTTCGATGTCGTTAGAGAAAAACTTTAATACTATGGTGAATTATCCAAGCTGTATTTTACTCAACTACGGACTATGTATGGACCACAATCGGCAAAATTATGACTAAATATAGACAATCGTCAATAATCTTTGAAATATTGTGTTCCAGATCCATTGTGGAAAGCGAGCCTTTTTATTCTTGTTTTAAACAGATAGTTTCAGAATGCTATATATGAATGGTCCAACCAACAAAGAGCAAAAATATACACCATGGATATTTCAAAAAGAAAATCCGTAAGATAGGTTAAATAATTTCTCACTGATTTCTTTTCTCCTGATCGTTTATTAGAACTTTCAGAAAAATTCAAAATATGTTCAGAAGAAATTCACTTACAGCTGAAATAACTATTCCAATCGGCGCAATAAATTTTGAGAAATATTCAACATCGTTCATAGCTTAAACTACCGAGAAGTATAAAACATTCCATTTGGCAATATGCCATCATTCAAGACTGAAAGTGTTCATATTCCAAACAGGTGAGTTGTTACGAGAGTAAATACTTCCAATTTATATGACGGATTTTCTTATTTAGCACAATTATACACGACAACTTTTCATTTTATTATCGTTCATTACAGTATAAGATTATTTAAGAAAAATCATTTTGTATCTGTAATAAAAAACAAGCCTAAATATAATTTACAAATAACGCTATATTTATTCCGAAGGATTCTATTTGTTAAGACTTCTCGAAAAAGAAACGCATGTCATAGAAACCTTACTTCGAGCACTGCCTTTTCTTCATGCTAGATTAAAGCAAAATTTGAAAAAAATATTCAAATTCATTTGAATAACAAACGAAGCTCGAGGATCATGCAAAAATCTGCTCCATATTTTCAACGTAGTAGTTGGACGACTGAAAATGGTGTTTCTTCGAGTACGGGTTCATCAAACGCTATTTTATCAATAAAAATATCGTCTGATGTCGAAAATAATAATGACAGAAAATGCGATTATTTTAGGTAAACAATCGTAGCAAACAGAAAATGGTATACTATTTGTGTTTGTAGACGAGAAGGTTTCTATTGGTCATTTTGCTGTCAAGGATTATTCTTAGGTATTGCGACAGCTGGTCTACTACTTGTTATAATTCTTCCACTTTGGTTATCTAAATTACAGACAAGTACCTCTTTAATAATTCATATCGATTTTTGAAAACGACATAAATCTATTTCATATTGATTTAGCAACAACAACAACAACTACTACTAGTACTAGCACAACTAGCACGACTAGTACCACAACAACTACGAGTACTACGACAACAACTGTTGCCTTTTGTGCTACTACTTGTTCTGGCAGTTTCAATCCTTCAAATAATGCCACGAGTTGTTCTCTCTATTGTAATGATCAAGGTGGTTATTATTGTAACAGTAATTCAACTATTTGTCCTAATCAATATTTTGCCGCTGCTCCTCAGCTTTGTGATCCTACTAGTGTTCGTTACACTGGCGTTTGTAATTATTCTGGGTATTGCTGTTATTATAATACTTACTTTCCTGATTACTACTGTCTCCGTATTAGTGATTGTAGTCCCAGTAGTGGCTGATGTTTATATCTTTTTGTTTGTGAAATTAAAAAAAACTATGTATAAGAGTATATTTAAAAGAAAAAAAAACAACAAGAAAACGAAAATGATTCAATTGATAATTGCTTTTCCAATGACAGTATTAATATTTTCGAGCATAAGTGTTTGATCAAAAAGTTCTTGTTTTAGCTGTTGTTTTTGTTTTTCTAATTTGAGAATTTCATTTAATTCTTGTTGAATATTCCAATACATTTTCGTCGTTTCTGATTGATTTTGTGCATCTTGACATTTCTTTTCCAATTGTCTGAGAGCCAATGTGAGTTCATTCGAATGTTCGACATTTTGTTCATTTAATTGATTAACTAAATCGAGCATTAACGTGATTGTTAACTGAGTATGACGAATTTGAGCTTGTCGATCGATGAGATTCGTGCGCATTCGAGCGGATTGCTGAGAGAAATTGTTGATTTTTTCATCGATCATCGTTCGACAACGAGTCAATGAACCTAAACATTCGGATATCAACGCCGATAGATCAGCATCGATTTGACGAGATTCAGAAAATAAGATCTGCAAAATTCGTTCCTAAACTTTCACGAAAATCGAATCATGAAAAGCCGAACAAACAAATTATCTCACTCCATCTGTATAAAAATGACTAATATAATCAACAGCTTGATTCAGTCGATTTTGTAAATCGGTAAATTCATTTTCCAGCTGTCGACGATCGTTTTCGACTTGTTGAATTTGTTGTTGACGTTGAGCTAAATTCTTCTCCGAATTTTCCAAATCGTCTTCACGTTCTTTTAAATATTCGGTTTCTTGTAAAAAAATCGACGATAATTTCATTTGCATTTGAGCAAACATCGTATGTAAACCCGAATAAGTCGTGGTAAATGATTGTTGAGTTAGAATCGATGATTGATTAGCGATGTGCCGTTCTAAACGAAGTTGATCATCTAAGAGAGTTGAACATTCTTTTGGATGAGCATTTGCAATTGGCGTTGACTCAAAAGAAAAGACATCAGGCGGAAGATTTTCGAATGTCGACACGAACGATTCATCGTTACTAATCGGTGATAGAACATGTTTTGGTTCGATATTCATATTCTCGAATGGTCAGAAAGAAAGAAAGATCGAGGGGGTATTTATTCGATCGATCGATCGATGTGATTCATCGAATATATTCGACTTTTCTCAAAGAAGACGTGTGTGAGCATAAATTGACACGTTGTCTGGCTTCATGACGAAAGAACATAGGAATTTATTCGTTTTCTTTTCGTCATATTAAATACAGGAGAAGAGAAGAAAACTATTTTTGACTGCCGTTCAAGTTCTTTTTTGTGAATTAATCGACACATTTTCTTTTTGTTTTTTCGTCGTTTTGCAGTCATCAGCTAAAGGAACGAAGAAGAAGAAAAAAAGGCGATTCTTTTCTTTACTCATTTTTTTTTCATTTCATGCCATCGTATTGTTTGATTATGTCAGAGTTTGTAAACGTTTACATATCAACATAAATATTGTTAACAACAGCAACAACAATCGGTCAGTCTTCCAAGTCAAATCAATTCGATCTCTAGTTCAATTGAAAAAAATAAATAGATTTTGTTTTGATTGTTTAATCAAGGATTAGTTCGCTTTTCACGCCTCTTCATGGGTTGTAAACAAACAACAACTAAATCTCCTTCGATTGTATTTCCAAGTTCATTAACTGAACCAACGCCGCCTGTCTATGTTAAAAGTGCATTGAAAAAACAGCGAAAGTCTGAGCGACGTTTCGACAAATTATCTTCTGGCAAAAGAAAAGTGAATACAAACAATAATAAATCAGTGATTTTCAATGAAAAAGTTCAAGTTAAACTACGAACACCAACGCCGAAAGAAACTCGATATCGATCCGTTGTTGTCAAAGATGGTTTCAAACAAAAACCAGTCGAAGACGACGATATCGAAGATGAGAGTGCTTCGGACGATGACGATCAAGTTTCTGTTGTTTCATCACACGACGAACCAATCAATGAACAGAAAAGAACTATCAAAAATACTCCTAATTCTCTTTTACAACGAAATCAACCCAATGGATCTTGGTATAAAAATAGTACAGTTACAGTTCTATCATCGCCAACGATGTTTAGAGAAAAACCTCAACCACCTCCACAACAGCAATTAGCACCAGCAGCTGTTCGAAATACGAATCTTCATGCTAATGAAGAACCGATGATGCTCAGCGGTAATCGTTTTCGTATACGTCGGAAAGTTCCAGATGGTACTACTCCTCAATCGCCAGTCGTTCCAATTCAGCCGACAACAACATCACAGACTCATGTTTTTATTCAACGACCAGCGCTGAATCCGAATCCTATTCTCATCGAACATCCTGTAACATATTCAACTGATGGTTCGCCAACTCAGACAGGTTATTATGCAATTAACCGGCGGCCACAAGAGAAAAAGTAAAATTTTCGATTCGATTTTATTAATAAACAGAAAAAAAAGGAAAAAAAATTGCGAGAATGTTTTCTTTATATTTTTTGTTATTTGTCTGTCAACACATTTGAATTGTTTTTTACTCGGGGATAAAGCTAAACAAAACAATTAGATTTTCTTTATTTCAATTCTTATGAATAACACTTACTCCGAGATAATTTCGTGGAACATAACCTTCTTTATTAGCTGTTTGATGTCTTGCCCACCACCATTGACATTCAGTTTCATCTCCTCGTCTTAAAATTATCAATTGATCATTAGTTTTGAATTCTAATTCATCGTTCGTTTGACAATCCGACTCGTAATCATACAAACCATAAACTAATCCATCATTAATCACGCCTAAATCATTTTCAATATCTAAACAATAATCATAATAATAAAAACACCCAAAGATTTTCCTTGAAACTCAAAAATCTACTTCGCAAATATTCATAACAACTCGCATAATCGTCTTCCTCTTCTTCGCATTTATCGGCAGCCGTTTCATTGTCGCGAAACGTCGTTGCATAAACACACGCTCCATGTTCAATTAAAAACTTGACAATTGATATGCTATTACATGATGCGGCGCAATGCAATGGCGTCCAACCATCATTGTCAGCATAGTTAATATTACAGCCGAATTCGACAAGAAATTGAATACATTCGAAATTTGACGAACAAACAGCGTTATGAAGAGCCGTGAGACCTTCGTCGTTGGGTTCACTTGGATTTTTTACCTGAATACAAGCAAATATAAGGAAATGAATGAATGACAAACGATAAAACGAACTTCTTTTGCAGATTTAATAAGAAGATCGAGCTCGCCGAGAACGGCTGCATCGAGAAGAAGAGCTAGTGGATTGAAAACAACTCGTCGGGATGTATTTCTCGGTGTTGTTGCAGTTTTTAATAAAGATTTTAGATTCGGCAAAGGTAACGCAGTTGAAAACGAAACAACTGAATGAATATCATCCGATACTGATCCTTCAGATTCAGTATCCGATACATAAGATTCCATAATTGTTTTCGGTTCTTCATCATCATCATCATCCTCGTCTTCAGAAACGTTCAATAGTTGTGGATGTTCAATAAAAATCTCCTTGGCTTGTTCAACAACAATCGTATCATCTCGAACTTGAATATCAACTGGTTGTTCAATCAAATCGGATATTGAATGACGTTTTTTTATGTTCGATGTTATGTTATTATAATGTACTGAGAGTATATCGTCATTCAATCGAAGTTTAGCCGGTAGTGATTGTTGATTCGACATGACCGGCTGCGTCATGTAAGTCGCAGCGATTTCACTCTTCGATGCAAAGGCGATTTTCGATGAATTATTTACCTGGACAAACAAACAAACAAATAAACAGGTGAATCGAGAGAGAGAGAGAGAAATTCGAACTTTTTTTGTTGGAATTGAATCGAATGATTTGGCGAGTTGTAGCATTTGCTTTTCGATTTGTGCGATGTTAATCTTGTTGAGAGTGTCTTGAACGGAATTCAATGCCGAACGAAAATCATTTGCTTTCGATGATTTCTTCGTTTGTTGTAGTTGTTCGATACGTTGATCGAGCTGATTCAATTCATTTTGTTTAGCTGCAAATATTTGTCGTTGATAGATGATCTGTCGACTTTGTTGTTCATTGAGATTTGTTCGAATCTAAAGTTTGTTTGTTTGTTAGTGGAAAAATAGGGGGGAAAAACAAAAGTAGAAACCATGAGTTCTTGTTTGAGTTTTTCTAGTTGATTTTTGTCTTCTTTTTGATCGTTATTAACGATTAATTTCAGTTTTCGGATTTGATCAAGTTGTTTAGTTGATTCATCGAGTTTACTCAATGAATTATTTAATTCTTGTTCTTTGTTTAGATAGATTTGTTTTAATAATTCGAGTTGATTTCCTAGAAAATGAATTTTTTGTTTGTTATTAAGAAAACAAAAAGCTTCTTTTTTTCGCAACGAACCGAATGTTGCTTGAGTATTCAATTGATTTTGGAGATTTTTCAAACGAATCGATTTCGTTTCTTCTTGTTTGAACATTTTCAATTGTTGATTTTCATAATTATTCTGTTGTTGTTCAAGAGATTTCAATCGTTGTTCTCTCATTCGTAATAATTGTTGATTTTGTTTGATTTGTTCTTGTTGAATTCTCGTTAGTTCTTGTAATTCAGTTACTGAATATTCATTGAAATTAAACTAAACAACAACAATGTTTTCTCGTTAATTGTAAGATAATTTCAAAGTACTTGATTGAGTTGATGTGATGATAGATGATTGTTATTGACAGTCGATGGTGTACGCATGGTGTATGTTCGTTTGTCGTCAAGACTAATGCTTGTTTAACAATATGAGACCTAAGGTGAATGAATATAGACAACGATCGTTAGGTCAAATGTTTTTTTTTGTTCTCTTCTCGTATACTACTAAGACGTTACTGCTACTGTATTGATCGATGAACGAAGAGAAGGAGAAGAAATTCTCTGTTCGATCGAACAACTGTGTGTGTGAATTCATTTGAGAGAAGAAGAAAGAAAAGAACAGAAATCGAAAGATTGGTTTGAATCTCAAGAGATGGAAGTTTTAGTTATTGATCAAATTACATTCGTCGTCTTGAAAATAAATCTCGAGATTAATTTATTTCGACAAAAAAAAAAGAAAAAGAAAGAATAGTTAAACATGATAAAAACTCGATTTTCGTCTTATTTCATCGATTGGTTCATTATAAACTGAATTCACTGTTTGAAATGTCCATGGCGAGAGTTTGTCATGTCCTTGAGTCGCAACTGATTCTCGACGTAAAGGATGTCGTTTCGGTTGACTCGATTGAGAGTTCGTCGATGATGGAACTAACAGTAATTGACTATTAGCAGTCATTAACATCGGTGGCGATGAATGTAAATGATCTAAGATACTTGAATTCGATGAACTTCGAACAAAGAACTCGAAGAATTCGTTTCTTTTTATGTTGTAAAGTTAATCTCCTACCGTTGTTGAGTAGATGGACTTGTCACATCAGCAATTGATTCCTGTTCTTGTGTTTCATGTGAACAACGACATACACTATTCAATCGAACATTTCGAAGAAGAATTGTTTTTTAAATTTGAATACCTGAATAAAGAAATGAAACAGAGCCTAATCAGCTTGCAGAGAGATTTCGGACAGCATTGAACAAGATTCGGTGCTGGTTCTTTCGATGAACATTTGTATCGACAGACCATCCAACCTAAAGCTAAAGCCACGAATATGCCGGCGATTGTTCGCCAGAGAATGTTTCTATTATCTTCGTAAACTGATAAATCGAATTGATCTTCGACCTCAACTGTCCTATTAACTAGAAACATCGTGTTTTGTTGAATGACGAGACTATTTTTTTCTTTTTAAGTTTACAAGGCATTTGTTCTGTCATTTTGGACAGATATGTCACAGAATGAAAATAAGAAGAAACACTTTTTTTTTCTTTCTTTTCAATTAATCAACCAAAAAGAAAAGAAAAGAAAATAACCGAAGATGAGAGCGTAGATAAATATTTAAAATCGTGCTGGTAAAATATGATCTTGAGTTATTTGGATTCGTAGAATTCGAGATAGTTCTTCGAATGATTGCTGATTAACAATATGTTGTGGCAAATAAATCGAAAATGTTGTTTTCGAATAATTATTTACATTTAAATATAAAATCTGTTCATTCGGTTGAAATCTTCCGCTGAGAAAATATCGTTTGCTCGATGTCGAAATAAATAATTCATCGAAAATAATTCCACGACGAGACAAAATCATATAACCAAAATTTCTATGCCGTAATCTTTGCAATTGTTTTCTCGAACAAAACGAAAAATGTCGATTGTACCAATTCAATTGATTTTGCCATTGATGGCCGTCTAATTTAAATCCAACGAAATGCGTTCGAATTTTATCGATCGGATTTTCACACGAATATCTTATCCAAAAATAGATCATTAAAATGAAACTCAATGGTGACAGACAAAGACAAACGATTGTTGAATATTGAAGAATAGAAACACTGTTGCAAACAATCGATCGGTGATCTTCAGCGATCGATTTTTGACAATATTCGTAGGTCATCCAATAGATCATCCAAAATATAACCGAAAATGTTAACAATAATAATGTTAAATAGGTCGAATTAATGCAACGTTTATGACTTTGATGAGAGTAAATTCCGTCGAAATGATCGATGACATTCAATGGAACTAAATCTAAATCAATGCTAACAATTGAACTACTTCGAGACGATAGACGATCGTCATCGTCATCGCCGATTTCTTGAATTTGTAAGCTAGCTGATTGTTTACGTGAAATCGCTTGTCGAAAGAAGAATTTCTTCATTTTGTCTGTCGAGTGTTTGTTATGTCAACAAGAATATGACGCATAGATACGATGTGATACGAAGAACTATCTTGGGAAATTAGTCATTGAATTTAGTTCTTTTTTTATTTTTTAATTTCAAACAGAACGAACAAAGATAAACGAGAGCAAAAGTTTTGTTTTAAATAGATTGAAGAATTTGTTTGAGTTTAGGCGAAATGTTTATGCCGGATAATTTACGTTTTAATGAAGAAAAATCAAGAATTTCAACTATTTCTTTTCGCAATTGAGCATTGGTTTCTTTCGGTTGTCTAAATAAAGAATTTGTTTTCATTCAAAATTAAAAACGAATATTTAGTTTTTCTTTTACTTGAAAATATTGAAAACATATCGTTCAGAAAACGCAGCCATGCCCCGAAATTGTATCCAACTTATTTTCGTATTCATTGGCAAATCGAATAAATCAATAGCTTGACTAATTAATTGTCTATTCACTGTGTCCATATACGTTTCCGAAAGAGCATCGATAAGATTCTTAATTAACAATCGAAATTTGCGAAATGATTTTATTTTCTCAGTCATCATCCTACTTGAACATCTAAATCGCCTGAATTATCTCGATATTTTTCAAAAATACGTTTGTATAAAATATTTCGTCGATGATAAACTCGAACGTATTTCTCCAAATACTCGCTTGGACTTAGAACTTAACGAATCGTCGATGAGAAAGAAAATGAAATCAATCGAAAATTACTTTCTAAAAGTTTGAGATCGAATGGCAATGAAAATCGACTTGTATGCTGAGAAAGTGTCAACGAATATGTGACTTCGAATGATTGAGAAGAAATTCTCTCGTTGTATCGAAACATTTTCCGATTGAAAACTAATCGATTTTCTTTTCTTTTCAATAGAATAGAAAATAGGAAATACTTTTCAACACGTTCGAGATATTTCCTTTCAAACAAACGAGAAAACTAATCATTGTCGTCGTTTCTTTTCTTTTCTCTAAATGTTTTTTTTTTATTAGTGAAATAAATGCCATTGAAAACACTGAAGATTATCACAGATCGTCTGCATCGAGATTCGTTTTCATTGATGACATCATCGATGTTCGTCGGAGAGTAGTTGCAGGCGGTGGTGATGGTGCAGAATGAGCTTCCGTTGGATTGATGTACATGTTCAGTCGTTTCGAGGGAAAATCTTTTAGAAATTGAGTTCCGTTAGTTAAATAAATCGATGAGGAATGAAAATCCGGTCGATTTGTCTCGGATTCGAGATAAATTTGTGGATTTGAGAGAGAATTTTTCAAGTGTTTCGATGCGCAGATACAAAATACGAATGCACAACCAAAAGAAAATGAAATTAAACCGATGAAAATCAAATGAAGAAGACTGAAGCGTAGCTGATGAGCTGATGTTCGACAAGGACACGAACGTTCTTCGTAGGAAACACCTTGGCAGGAATCTGTGAGACAAAGACGAGTACGAGACTGAATTGACGAGGATTTGGTTAATGTGCAAAGTGAACATTCAGACCAATCGGTCCAACATGACCAATCGTTGGAAGAAGAGTTGGGACACGATGTACAATTACGTGTTTCCAAGTTTTTACCGAGACAATGAGAGCTTAGACATGTTCGATGACGAGTTTCGGACGAACCGAAAATGGAACACGAAGGAGAACAATCTGTTTTTGAAGAAGAGAAACATTTTAGAAGGTCTTTTTTTTCGTGGAAAATTTTGAATTACTTGTCCAATTCGACCATGGCGACCAATGATCGAGTTGTTCTAAAATCATATGTTTGTCAAAGATTTTATAGAGAAAAAACGAAGAGTAAACCTGTTTGTTGACAATTTTTTCCTTTTTGATCGCAAATTCGGTAGATCGTTCGATTCGATTTAATTTCAATTTTCTTTTCATTTGCAATTTCCAAAATAAAATCCATTCGTACATCAAGATTTTCCTTTTCTTCAATTGGCAATCTCGTCCAATTACTCGAGATTGTCACCAATTGATCTATAAATTCCAAAAAGAAACCTTCAACTCAAGATTTTAGAATTTTCTTCCTACTCGGACACGGTTGTTCATTGCAAATTCTCATTTGTTCTCGGCAAATTTCCGAATAGATTCGTTTCTGTATTCCGCCTCCGCATGATTTCGAACATTTCGTCCATTGAGAATTGTTTCTCGATGACGTTCGATTCGCACAAGCGACTTGCGGACACAATTCTTGTTCTCGTTCATTTCCCAGACAGACTCTTCCGTTGTTTTTCGGTCGAGGATTTGTGCAAGTTCGTGTTCGAATTCGAAAACTATTCTCACAAGTCTTCGGACATTCGCTCCACGAACTCCACGTTGACCAACCGCCGTGAGCTAAAATTTAATTCGATTCGAACGAAAAACTTCGATTCGTCTTCTACTTTGACAACGTTCGATTTCGATCGAATTTCCTTGACAAAACTTCCCGTTCGCTTGCGGTTTCGGTTGAGTGCAAGTCCGCATACGGCATTCGCAGTTTTCGCCTGTTTCCTGTTGACAGTCGAACCAAGATGACCACGATGTCCATCCGCCATCGACTAAACATGAGATTTAGCTACGAATCTTTTTCAAACGACGGTCCTACTCGTTGTATTTACAATTGGACAAGTTAAATACTGACGAAATTGTCTTGCTGAGGAATCGATTGAGAACATGCATTGCTGATAGTGATGATTCCATGAGCAGTATGGATCCATCGAGGATGAACAGAGATGACTCGTGGAAAAGCGGTGACATCGTGCAACGGGAATTTTCAAGACTGATTGGTGTGTTGTCACGAGAATTTCTTTCTATTTGATCCGAAGAAAAAGGAAACGATTTTGGTTTTTGAGAAGATCGACGTACTGTTTGAGAAATGAATTCGACTTGATTGATTTTCCAATTGTCTTCAACGATCGTCGGTGATTTCAATGGAATCTGTTCGATTAGACATAATTTCTCATTTTTCAAAAGCGAATATTTTCTCAGCCAAAGTCCGTCGAAAGTAAAAACAAACAAAATCGTGAAATCATCGAATTGATCGATTAGCAAATGACCAATGCGAATATCATCGAATGTCAATGAATCAATCGATGATTGAAGAATACCTGAGCGAAGAACATGATTCGATCGAATCGGATACGTCTCATCCGATGAATTCGGTTCACACTAAAACAATCATCGATTCAATTCGATCAAAAGGAAAATTCTCCAAACTTTTTCTATTTGCGGCTCAGTTTGAGTTGGCAACCAGAAGGATTCGTTCGATTTTTGCGAGAGAAAAGCCGATTGAAATGCTCTTTCCAATTGTTCAATCGAATAAACACAAATCGCAGATCCAGGTAAGCCACTTCTAGAAAAACCGATTTTTTAAAATCTATTCAAATCACTTTTTGTTTTTACTTCGGTAAATTAAAAGCTGCGTAAATGAGATTCGATATCGAATCGAAATAAATCGACTGTAGTTCGTTATAATCGAACGAAGTGATCTCATTCGAGAGTTTCTTCGAACAAGATAAACGTATTTTCGAAAATGATCGAAATGTATCACTGAATTTCATCGTTCCATCATCGTATTTACAAATTCGAGCAACTCGAGAATAAACATTCTATTAGAAAATCAATGAATTTGTGGGGAAAATTCGAAGTTTTACCATTCCGCAGGAAAGATGTTCGAGTGAAATTTCGCGAAAGAATGTGTAAATGTAAGAACCGATGTTTAAAATTCGAACGAAATGTGGATCTAAGGAGGAAAACAAAGTGAATTTCATGAAAAGAAACGAGATGTTCGAACTTTTCAACCAATTGGAATCGTGTTGTTGAGTTCGGAGTTGTTTTCGAGTGAAACTTTTCTGTATCAATGGATCATTGACACCAAATATCGGTTCGTTTCGACTTGCCGAATAGAAATCTCCTTAAAAATCAATCGATAGAGATACTTTATCATCGATTTTCTTCTACCGTTTTCAATAAGATTATAAACCGATGGATATTGACTATTGTATGGACATTTGCCAACACCGGAGATGATCTCATCCGTAGAGATTCTTGTTGATAGAGAATCTGAACGACGCCAAATACAAATTGGCTGATACGAATTCGTTCCACAGGTTAGCAAAGTTTGATCAGTTGGATGAAATGCTAAAACACGGACGTAGTTTTCACATTCATTCTAAATTATTTCGATTATATTCTTCATTTCGCAAAAATATGGTCACGTTTACAAGTGATCGAATATGATTTCGACAAAGATTCATTTCGTTGATTGTCGAATCCCATTGAAATCGTTCAATTAAGCTTAAATGTTCAATTGACAAACGAATAATCGCATTTCTAGAAAAAACAATACGAACTATTTTTTTCCAAAACTCAATCATCGACTTTACTTCGCTCCAATAATGATTTGATTTCGTTCTTGATCGACAGCCATCGCATCAAATGCTTCATCATCATTCTCATAGATTTCAACGTTATCAAATGTTTCTAAATAAACACAATTTCATTCCAATTTCAACATCAAACCAACATACCGTTATAAGATAAATATCGAAAATCTTTTTCATGATTACTGACAATCGATTGTATGCAGAAAATGTTAATCATGACTGAAATACCTCTCATCTCGATGAAATGATTGAATATGAACATAGAACAGAAGGAATGATTTCTTCTCGTTCTGTTTCTCTCTTGTTCTCATATATACAATGACAAGGACATTCGGTTGACCAATTCAAAAATGCAAAAGAAAAATCTTCTCTTTTTTTTTGTTGTGTTTCTTCTCTCGGTTAATTAGATTGAACAAGACAAATCTTTATCCCTTCAAGGCAAAATCTGCTCGTTACAAGTTTCTTATTTATTTGTTCATCATCAACAATTATTGATTAAAAGACGCGCACAACAAAAGATGTTACATCATCGTATTTGTTCGCAGAAATTGATGGGCGTATCGTCGTCACACCTCTTGCTTATTTATATATATGTATTATTTTTTTTTAAATTGATTAAATATTCTCTCCTATCGATTACGTAAATCAATATACTTAAGATTTGTTTGATTGACAAGAAAAAGAAAGAGAAGACTAACAAAGAATTTTATTATATAAAAACTAGATGAGAGCTTTTTTTGCTTCGAATTATGCTATTGAAAATAGACGAAATCACAAAAGGTTAGTCTTAATGAATGGACAGTTCATTTTTTTCTCTTTCGGTTAACTTCTGCTGACATTTGGAAAGACGATTGATTACTGATTAGCATGACCGATTAGAAATATGTTCGTTTATTTTCTGTTTTATTGAAATGAGACAAAAAATATTTCGAAATAAAAAGTTCAGATTTAAAAAGGAATTGTTTTGTTTTCTTCACTCTCAATCTAATTCTCCAATAGGAACATTGTTCATCCAGAGCTTGTGCATAAAATCAAATAATTTATCACTAAGCGAGACTTTGTATGGCGTGGGATTGAGATCTCTGACATGATCTTTTCGTAGTTCTTTCAATTGATCTTTGGCATAGGTTCGAATTTCACTTAAACGTGGTAATTCTCCTTGGATTCGGCCATTTGACCAATATAATTTGTATAATTCAACGACTTTTTCTGGTTTAACATAGGCACGTCGTTGTTCAGAGAACGGATGTCGACATAGAACTTTGACTTTTTTTTCTGGCTCGCCTTCATTGTCCATTGTTAATAAATCACAGAGAGCCTTGCCGTCATGTCCGTAGATTCGATAGAGATTCTTTCGTCCGGGTATTGTTACTTTTTCCACGTCTTGACTGATTTTAATTCTCGGTTTGCCATCCAACTAAAAATCGAATTTTTCTTCAAACAAAAAATTCATTCAAATGAATTTACTTCGACTAATTTGTAAACACAACCGAGAGCTGGTTGTTTTTGACAAGTAACTAAATGTGTTCCGATACCAAATGAATCAATTGAATGTTCTTGTTTCTCCAATGAAACAAGCGTATCTTCATTGATATCATTACTTGCTACGATAGTAAACTTTTCGAATGCAGGAATTCCGAATTTCGTTGCGACATCTTTGAATCTCTTTCGAACTTCAACTGAAATATAAGCTAAATCGCCGGAATCTAAACGTAAACCTTTGGCTTCATAATGACATTCGTGTAAGGCTAAAGCAACAGCTAAGAAATTGGGCACGCCGGACTTGAGAACATCGTATGTATCGACTAAAGCGAGAAAGCCAGTTGGAAACGCAATAGCATACGAAATAAAAGCAGCCAATTCGCCTTTATTTGTTTCGCTGGGTATGAAATTTATACAGCCACTGAGTTTGTCTAAATATTGCAAACATAAGTCAGCAAATGGTTTCAAGACGCCGCTTTCATTATCCTTGAGAGTTCTCTCAGATAAATCGTCCATGCTTCCATAGGAATTGACATAAGCATGAGCGTGTGTTCCTTTAACGGGAATGCCGTATAATTTGCCGGCTAAGACATTTGACGTGCCATGAAATCCGCCGAGAAAACAGTATTTCGATGCGCTGAGACCACCATCGGGACCTTGAGCTCGACGTAAACCGAATTCTAACAATTCTTTACCTTCGCCAGCTACAGCACAGAAACGTGCGGCATTTGTTGCAACTAAACTCGCGTAATTAACTAAAGTTAAGAATGTTGTTTCCAAAAGTTGAGTTTTGATCACTGGTCCTTCGATTCGAATCAACGGAATTCGAGGAAATACAACCGTACCTAACAAAAACACATCGATCAAATCGATTCGATCGGAGATTTACCTTCGGGTACAGCGTAGATTTCAATATCGTTCATATTGAGAGTTTGGAGATAGGCAAAGAATCCTTCTTCGACATAGGATGGCAAACATGTACGGAGATACTTGATGTCCGTCTCGTGAAATCGATAATCTCGAACGAATTTTAAACATTCTTCTAAGCCGGCAAAGACCGTGTATTCACCACCGAATGCTAAAATCAAATTTCGACGAATGAGAAATCAAGAAGAACAAAAAGTCAAAAATGAGTGTTACGATTTTTTCGAAAATATAAATCGAAAACCGATTTTTCTTGATGTTTCTTCGATTTCCAATAGGCATAAGCCATGGAAATTTGATAGAGATCCGTGAGTAACGGTTGAACAACATTCGATTGAGCTTCGGCTGACATGAGAGACTGTCTTGTATCTGGTACTGAAGCACTATGCACTAAATGTGGCGATGGTTGATGACTTTGAATTGGTTCAGAACTTGTTTCTCTGGTAGAATCCAAAGAACTATTTACCAAACGCTGAGAGTCCGACGTGTTTAAAAGCCTAAAAATAAATGTAAATATATCTGTAGCTGTTTTTTTTTCAATGCTATTTATATGCACGTATCGTCGTTTTTTAATCTCTAGACGTACTTGCACAACGCGTGGAAATTTCCTGACATATGGATTTTTTTGTTAATTTTCACGTTTGAGTAAATGTCAATCTTATTTGTTTACTTGTTTATTCCTCGTCATGATTTAGTTTTAATAGAAAAAAGAAAAACAAAAATCTATTTGCAGACTGATCACCGACATATTTACTCTTGTTTTTCGGCGAAAAGTTAAAGGAATAAAAATATCTAGAGCATCAATCGATAAAAAATGAGCGTACTTTTTCTTCCTCGATCGTTACGTTAGTAATTAAAACAATTAGAATAAGCATTGAAGATTTTTTTTCTTCTTCTTTTGTTAGAGAATATTAATTGAAAATGTTGACTTACGTATCCATTGTTCCTACGTTGTCAGTTGACACTTGAAATAAACGGAAAGAATTCGAAATTTTTTCTTATTAAAAAAGTCATTGAAGAGACAAAATCAAATCTCATCGTTTTTATACGAACGAATAGCAGAGAAGAAGAAAAAAAAGACCGCATGTTGACTACGACTGATAAATCGCTGATTTTCTTTTCTGTTCTTTAGTAAATATCGTAAAAATCTGTTTATCGTCAGACTTACTCGGATAAGATTCGTGCTTTGAGGTTAAATTATGATGAACGAAATAATTCTAAAGTCAGACAGACAGACATTGACCGAGAGAAAGAGAAGAAAAAAAATAAGAGAAAATTTCACGAGACTCAGCGAAAAAGAAAAAAAAAAGAGAAGCCCTCGAGCCAATACCAGACTCTGGTAGGAAGAGAGGCGAAGAGAAAAAAATATGTATGTTTTGTCACGGGTCGTTTAACAAAAATACCTTGTTAAATATGCACAAATTAAATGGTATTTGATTGATTTATTGTCTACTTGAGTTACGCTTTTAACATAATAAGAAAATAAAATAAAATGTATCGATATAATTGCTCGAGGTAAACAAATCTATCTAGAAAGGCTTTGAAAACAAACAACCAGTCCATTGTTTTATTTGTGTAGTTTTTTTTTATTAAACAAATAAGAAAAATAACAACGAGAGAGTATTTAGTCTCCACCGTCTCCATCATCGTCGCCCAAATCATCGTCGTCTCGATCACCTGGATCGAAATACGAGTCGATATAGTCTGCAGCCTAAAAATAATCGTCATTTTTTAAAATTAAATGCAAAAAATTCAATCAGATCTACCTCATCTTCGTCCATATCTTCCTCATCTTCAGAGATCTCCCCGTCGATATCATTTTCATTGTCTGTGAGTTTCTTTTTTTCCGTATCTTTCGATTTTCCTTCATCGTCAATATCATTTTCATTGATATCCAGATTTTCATCGTTTTTCTCGTTATCACCTTCATCATCATCGTCGCCACCGGCACCTGTTGCTTTTTCTTCGAACTAAATTCGAAAACGAAATATCTGACTTTGAAATTCGATCTCAACGAAGGGATTCTACTGTATTAAGATCGATATTTAATGTTGCTTTCTTCTTTTTTGTCGTTGAAACTTTTGTTTTGCTTAGATTTGGTCTGACTTTCGATAGTCGACAGGCTTGTTTCAACTCTCGAGGCACGAGTAACCATTCTACAAAAGAACAAAATTGCAATTTGCAAGCAAACGTCGCCGCTTCTCATTGACCTTGTTCCCATTTATTCAAAATAAACGTTTTCCCCTGATCATCTTTTGTCGAATCGTGAAGAGCGCGAAAATTCGAATGAAAATTAAGTTTTAATTTGAGTTTATAATCGTAATCGCTGGTTGAATTATCGATTAATGGATGAGGAGTATTAAGCAATTCCTTGAAAATAAAATAAAATACATAGAAATGAATGTAATCGATCAACGATTTCTACCGACGGGAAAAACAGGTGGTGGTTCGGTTACTGCAGCTGGTAAACTGTCTTTAGGAAGTTTCAATGTATCAATTGTGAATGCGGCATGACCACGGCCAAATGCCATTTTATGATGAAATATCTATCAAATAAAATGAAACAAACCAAGCTACTGGTTATTCTTCTTCTTTTTTTTGATTTTCAAACATATACACGAAGAGGTATCGAATAATAATCGCTGAAAGAGGGCAGTGTTGTTCACATAGTACATATATCGAAAGAGAAACGAATAATCAATCGTTTGTCTTCTGTCGAAGTAATCAGATATGATGGCAAGATTTTCCATCGTTGATTTAACTGGAACATGGTTCCAGATTGATTTTTATATGCGAAATGAAAGAAACGATAACGTATGACCTCTAGTTTACCACTTGAACTGAGTGGGGATGAAACTCTCTAAGCATGGCGGCTGTTGGTAAACTATGGGCCAATGATTACTTGCCATTATAAAAGCGTAGGAAGCAACAGTAATACTTGGCAAAATAAGGAAACGAAATTGAGTTCTTTCGTTGATTTAAATCGAATTTTATTTTGAAAGAAATTTTCGTCAAAATGTCGATGAAATCTAATTCAGCATTTCAACGTCTTCAAGCTGAATATCGTCGTTTAGCAAAAGATCCCATACCCTATCTAACAGCTCAACCATTGTCATCGAATCTATTAGAATGGCGCTATGTCGTACGAGGACCAAGTGAAACACCATATGAAGGCGGAATTTATCAAGGAAAAATCGTTTTTCCGTTCGAATATCCGTACAAACCGCCAAGTTTGTTTTCATTTTTCTGGCGAAAAAGTTAAATAAAACTTGCTGTTCTTAGGTATTTATATGTTAACACCGAATGGGCGATTTAAAACGAATACAAGTTTATGTTTAACCATAACATCGTTTCATCCAGACTCGTGGAATCCGTCTTGGTAGAGAAAAATACGAATCTATCTCGTTGAATTGAATTTTTTTTTTGTTTTTCTTAGGTCAATTTCATCGATTTTAAATGGTTTTTTGAGTTTTATGTGCGATACAAGTGCAACATTCGGCAGTATCGAAACAACATACGCACAAAAACGCAAATTTGCCTATGATTCATTATCATTTAACATTCAGGATCCTGTTTTCTGCGAATTATTTCCCGAAATCACCGACGAAATCAATAAAATTCTCGAAGAACGAACCGCGAAATTAACATCGGAGAATTCTCTTCCAACTAATCAAGATCAATCTGTTCTTTCATCAACATCACCCTCAACATCAACATTACCATCATGGTTAAATAATATCATCGGAAATCTAATGATTGTCGTTCTATTGGCTGTATTCGCTATTGTCGTTCGATTTATTCTTAATTCTACTGCGGAAATTCAGTAGAAAACCAATGATAAATAAGAGAAAGAAGAGAATCAAAGAAAAACTTCACTAATTTTCTATTTGTCTTTTGTTTTGTTTCCTCCTTCTTCTTCTTCTTCTTCTTTTATTTCTCAATGTATAAATAAAAAATTGCAAAACAAAAACAAACAAATTTTCTTCGTTTTTTTTTTAAGATATGAGCATTCAACATAATGTCGTCGGTCCGCTGACAGCTCAAGGCGCTGCAGATCCATTTGGTGCGTTGGAATATTTCGACATCACGAAAAAACTTGGCAGTGGCCATTTCTCCGTTGTTTACGCAGCTACAAATCGCTTTAATCACGTTCGTTGTGCTTTGAAAAAAGTTCAAGTAATAAACATTCGCGTTTATTTCTTATTAATCATAAAAAATCGACTTTCTAGTTAAGTCAAATGGCCGATGCCAAAGCGATCGAAGATTGTAAACGTGAAATCGCTCTCTTACAACAATTAAATCACCCGAATGTAATTAAATATTTGTCTCATTTCGTCCAAGATAACGATCTGTACATTGTCTTAGTAAGCAAACGAACGTCTTTTTTTTTCGGTTTGATTTAACGGATTTGTCGCTTTCAGGAATTAGCAGGAGCGGGTGATTTAGCGCAAATGCTTAAACATTTCATTCGAACAAATAAGAAAATACCGGAGAAATCGATTTGGAAGTTTTTTAGTCAAATCTGCAACGGACTTGAACATATGCATCTCAAGAGAATTATGCATCGAGATATAAAACCGGCGAATATTTTTGTTAGTACAGATGGAATCGTTCGGCTGGGCGATCTTGGACTGAGTTAGTTCGAAAATTTTGTGCTGTTTTTTTTTCTTCAAGAAAATTTTCATTTCACAAAAAAAAATAGGTCGATTTTTTGGTTCGAAAACCAATTGTGCTTATTCAATGGTCGGAACACCGTAACTAATTCGCTTTTTATTTGTCAGAATTTGCATAATTAAGCTTTATAATAGATATTATATGTCTCCTGAACGTATTCAAGAGTATAATATTGGTTATAACTTTCGATCGGACATTTGGTCTCTTGGTTGTATTTTATACGAAGTAAAATAGACAAAAAAAACTCGAATAACTATTGATTTGTATTAGATGGCTGCTCTTCATTCGCCATTCTACGGCGAGAATCTCACGCTGGTGACGTTACGTCTGAAAATCGAAGCTCTTGATTACGCACCATTGCCGTCTCATCTCTTTTCTCACGATGTAAATCTTTGAATTTTTCTCGTTGAATAGCAAAACATCTTTCGAATATTTAGCTTCGTCAACTCGTTACTCGATGTCTTGTCATCGATCCCGAACAACGACCAGATATCACCGAAATCAATCATATCGCTCAGTTCATGTACGCAAGATTTGTCGAACAAGCAAATATCAATAATAACAATACGCCAACGCCAACGCCAACACCGACACCGTCCTCACCGAATGGAACTCGTACGCCTGTTAATAATCAATAGAAATCTGTGATACTTCTTCTTCTCATTGTTTATAATTCGATCTTTTCCGTCCATTTTCTCGTAACAGTGAAAATCATTATTTTGACCGGTCCTTCTTCTTCTTCTTTTTTGCTAACATTTCATGAGAATATTCTTGTTAAACAGAACGAAATCTATTTTCTTTATTCTTTTATCAATCCTACTCGGCGTGTTTTAACGATTTGTCGAACTTTTTTTTTTCTTGTTTATAATGTAAAAACGAATGAAAAAAATACGAAATAAATAAAATATCTGTATATGAATGACAAAATGACATCTGTTGAATCGATCGATGAGAAGAGGCTTCGAAATGAAAGTTGATTGGCCAATGAATCGCTGAATGAATCGCTTGAGAATGATAAAGGTATTCTCCTCGTTCTTGTTCTCTTCGTTCTCTTCTCGTTCTCTCTCTTGTGTCTCTCTAACTAACCTAAAATTTCTTTTTTTTAAATGAAAAGATATGCAAATATTCTATTTCGAATGATTTTAATCAACAATTTCGATTGATTCATTCATTGAACTGATCCGTCTTTGGAGTTTCTTCCTCGAACAATCTCATTTGTTTTCTCGATAAAATTGACCTTGATTATTCTTTGAACACAACAGAATTTCCTTCAGATGATGATTATGTGAGACAAAAGTCGACCGACAATCTCGAATCAATGGATTCATCAACGACTCATCCAACAACAAATTCATCGATTCTCGATCTTAGTCAACGAACGACAAATAACGTCATCGACAATTGGACAATTGACTCTCGTCCAAGTACGGTTTCGGATACAATTGAAAATGAATTTATTCCAATCGAATCAACTTGTCAATTCAATGTCGAATATTCTCTAACTGATCAATATCAAAATCGATCGATAAAAGACGAATCTTTGTCAGATAGTTCGAATCCAACACAACAATCAAAACTTGATCTCGAACAATTAACTCAAAAATCATCTTGTTCGTCGAAATTTCGAATTCGTATCAACGAACTCGAGCCTTGTTTCGATTCATCTCCTTACGATCCGTCGAGTTTTCTCTGGTCGAAATACCTTTCGATTCTCAACGAACGTTCGATCTCCGACGAATTCTTCGATCATTACCTCTCTTCACTTCATTCCGGTTTCGAACTCGACATGAAACTCGAATATTGTTACGATATTCAACGTGATTTATATTGGTTAACGCAAATTCAATTAGTTTCTCATTGTTTAGTCTATTTACATTATATTGGCATCCCCGATGACGACACATCGAACGATTTCTGGGCGAATATTTATGATCAACGTTGTCGACCGATCGGCTGGTGCAAAGAACATAGTAAACTGATGTTACCACCGCCGATTCTCACCAAACGAACGACACAACAAACGACAATCCCGAGTCTGAACAATGGTTTCGATAAACATTATGAAAACGAACAATTGCAAACGCCGAAAGACTTTCTTTTCGACAAAGTATTTCGACAAAGCTAAAAGTTCAACAAAATGTTTGTTTTTTTTAAATTTATTTCTTGTTGAAGGATTTTGGTTTGAATCCGATTGAGCAATTAAAAATCGGCATGTTACTCGAAATTCAAGATTTCGACCGGCCGTGGACACTTTGGTTCGTTCGAATCGTCGATAATCGAGGCGGACGATTACATTTACGCTACATCACAACGACAAATCTCGACGAGCCAACCGAAGATTCAACAAAAGACATTCGAATATTCTATCTCGATTGGCGTGTTCACGCAATCGGCTGGCTACAGACCAATCCCTCGGTCTATTCCTACGAATATCCTCAATGTTTGTCATCGAACATCACCGACAAACACGAGCTAATCGAATTCGCTTTGAATTTATCTCGAAATCAAACATTTGCACAAGATATGTTCCAAGATCAAGAACAAATCCGATCGCATCGTTTTCAACAAGGCAATCAGCTGGAGATCTTCGATTGGCAAAGTCAATCGATTTATGTCGGAGAAATCGGTCAGATTTACAATGAATTTTACTTCGAAGTTCGAATTGATAACGAACAACAAACGAAATTCATTGGCCACGCGACACATCCGTTTATTTTGCCGGCACATTGGGCCGCCGAACATCGGTTTGCTCTGATGAAAGGCAAATCGATTCGGCAGCCGGAAGACTACTGGAGTGTTGCTCGAGAGAAATCGAATGAGAATCAACTGGCATCGGACCGATGTTTTCATCTGCTCACGTTGAATTCAACGGGCAACAATCGAGTTGAACCAGGAATGAAAATGGAAATGATTTTAACCATTGACAATCGAGATTTAGTTGTCTCGGTGACGTTGATACATGTTGCTGATCATTTGATGTGGCTCCGAGTTGACAGTAATCACGAATCTATTCGAATGTATCACGTTGTGCCGATAAATTCGTTGGATATTTTTCCGGTTGGCTGGGCGAAATTCAATCGATTTGAATTTCTGCCGCCGATCGATTATCGAACTCGAGTTCGAACGTTCGAACGCGATCAATACGAGTTATTTTCATCTGTGACAAATTACCCGAGAATTCCGAGAATTTACCTCGGTGAAACCTTTCAATTGACGTTGTTCATCAATATTCGTTGTTTTACTGGGCCGAATCTGTGTGCATCGCGTTTGGCTCGGATTCCATCGCAATTCGGACCCGGTCCGTACGAGCACGTGCTCATCGACATGTTTCACTATCTTCTTTCCACGATATCGACGTCGACGAATGCTCTTCGAGCTCTTCGACGGCTCGAACATTCGACGAACGCGAATTTCCAAACGCATTACATCAAAGCAGCGAAACGCGCGTCCAAACTCATCCGACCGATTTCCCTGCCGAAAAATCCTCGATTAATCTTTCATTTTCTTCGTACGATTTGCACGCAATTAGAAACATGTCCGAATTTAATCAGTATGCAGCATTTCGAACACAAATGTCCGGACAAATGTCATGTTTTAACGAATACTTTTGGTAGTAGCAAAATCCGTTTTTTTTGTTCGGTTGGAAATTCCGTTGTGTTTTTGTTTTGTTTTAGCACATTCATTTCATTCGAAACATAAACGAACGCAATTGCGTACAGCTCAAAATCGACAACGTAAACAGAAATCGTTGTTAGGTCTTTTAAAATCAAATCCTCTTCCTGAATCGACAACAAATACGAATACCGACGAATCATCGCCGACGGAATTAGTTGTCGATGATGTTTCGCCGAGTAGTACATCGGTTCCATTGCCGCCGGTTGCAGGCAGCGATCGGAAAACACGTGGTTTTCGTGTTCATATTGAACCACGAACACATACAGTTACACGAATGAATAAAAAACAGAAAAATGCAATTAAACAAGAACCTGAAGAAGTTCAAGACGTGATTCCCGATTCATCATCGTCGATTTCCAGTACAATCCGAGGTTTTTAGCTCTTAAAATCATAATTATTTTTTTTTAAAATTTTTGTCGATATTTTGAATAGAATCAAAACGTTCTCGATTAGGCAAAGGCAAACGTCCGCCCTCTCCCGTCGTCACAATGAATATCCTCTCGAATCCCGTGTCACCGGGTAGTAAAACCAAGAGAAAACGTCGATCTCCTCCCATCGACAACGATCTTCCGTCATCATCAACGGATCTACTTGTGCCCAAAGTCGAACCTCAACCATTAGCCTATCCAATTCCTTTGATAAATACGCAGAATCCAGTGACATGGAATGTCAACGATGTTTGCTCGTATTTAAATCAATCGGGTTGTTCATTTGCGTTGAAAACCATTCAAGAACAAGAGATCGACGGCGCAGCTCTTCTACTTCTCGATGATTTGCCTAAAGTTCAAGATCTCTTAGAATTTAAATTAGGTCCGGCAGTTAAATTCTGTCATGTTGTTGAACAACTTCGTACGCAAGTTATCGACACATTTCATTCATCACCATCGCTCAAAACCCCATCGCGTCTATCAACGACAAATACATCTTGAAACAGTGTAACCCCGAGTACTTGACGACAAATATAAAAGAAGTTCGAATTCAATCTATGTGTTTCCCTTCTCCTCCTTTCGCTTTTCTTTTTCTGCAAAGAACTGTATCTTTTTCTGTGGTGTTTTTTTTTCTTGTACAATTTTTTGTTCGAGCAAAAGAATAAATAAGATAAACAAATGTTCTAAACACGTGACATTTCCTATCTCGAAAGTAGATCAAGATAAGCAAACCCGTTTTCTGGTTGATGATTGTAAGGGACTTGTCATGTCGAGAAATATTTTCTTTTTCCTTTCGATCGTTTGTCAACCGTGACGTTATTCATTCGTTCTGTTTAATATTGACGAGAACGCATGTCGAACGAAAAGAGCAATTAAGTATTGAATTTATTCATTTTTCAAAATTTCCTTTCAACGAATATTTAATAAGTAATTAAAATCACAAAAAAGAAGAAGAAGAAGTAGTAGTAGTAGAAAAATGTTTGATGCAGTTTGGAGGCCGATTCAACGTGGAATTGGTTTTGGTCAAGGGAATGCTCAACCTCGTCGATCACTGATCGGTTTCGTTAAGAAATTTCTTAACGATTGGTCATTAGTTTGGAGTGCTGTACTTGCCTATACGTTTATCGTCTCACTTTTGCCATTATTTGTCACAGCTTTTGGCATTCTTGGATTTATTTTCCGAGCCAATTCTAGTGTTCGACAGACGATTATCGATGCAATTGTCGATGCACAACCAAATGCAACACAAGAGGGCATCAGACAAGTGACCGAGATCGCTATGGATAGTGCGAGAAGTGGTGCCGGTGGTATATTTGCGATTGGCATTATATTTTCTCTTTGGGGTGGTTCACGTTTATTTGCAACTATGGACGATATTTTTACGATTATTTATCGAACACGTCAACGTGGTTTTCTCAAAAAAAATCTTCTTGCTATTGGAATGTTAATTTTATTTATCATTTTAATTGTTTTTATCGTTGTTTCAGCGGGTGTTCCATCGTTTTTAATCAATGTTCTACCGGACAGTCGAGGCGCACAATTCGGCATATTCGTTGCCGGAATTGTTCTTTCGATTACTGTTGCGTTCGTACTCTTTCTCTTAATCTATTTAATCATTCCGAATAAACCCATTCGATTTAAATATGTTCTTTGCGGAGCATTGCTCGCTGCTATTCTTTTGGACATCTTTCTCATTCTATTTCCATTATATATTCGACGATTTATGGGTTCGTTTGTTGGTTTAATTGGTTTTGCAGTTATTTTAATAGCATTTTTTTATTATTTTGGTTTGATTATTATTCTTGGTGCACAGATAAATGCGTATTTTTTCGATCGTATTCAACAATTTCCCGATGGTTTAGGTACATTTGTCAGTGAAGCTTTTGAAAGATTAGTTCGAAGAGCAGGACCCATTGCTCCAGTGATCAATCAAGCACAATATCCTCCTCGTCCTCGGCCAGCTTACGTCCGAAGACCTTACTGAAACAACTTATTTTAAACACAATTTTAAGTTTTCTTTGTTCTGTTTGAAAAAGATTGACCTAAAGACAGAAATTAGATACAGACTTCGATAACGATCATCCTTCGTCATTCTCAATGACGAGGTGATTATATGCGTACATATTCTAAATATCATTCGGTTTTTTTTCTGTCTGCACTAGCTGTACAATAAACGATCAATGACATCTATATTTTCAAATTGGGTAAAATAAGTTTGAACTTCTCACTCTTTTGCTGATTAGTCTCGAGAAATATTTGTTTTTCTTTCGGTTAAATCGGTGAAAAGAAAGCAATCTAATTGCGTTTTTAATTGCATGACATTTATTTTCTAGTAATTAGCATTGGCTACCAGAAAGCGTTTGTAAAAAAGAACTCATTTGAACTTTTTATCGTTGCCGATGATTAATCACAAAAATATTTATTTTCTTTCCATTCAATCGATGAAAATAAAGCAATCTAATTGTGTTTTATCACATGATATTTATTTCGTAATAATAAAAAGAAGAAAAGTACATTGAAGTTTTTAAATATCTACAGAATGATTTAATTGCGATTCGATTGAATGTAGAAACGAAAGATTCTTCGAACGCAAATGAACTTGTCCGCCGAAGCGTTGCAAACGTTTTTGCAGATCATAAGCTATTAAATGTTCTTCGAGAAAATATTCTCGGCCAATCCTGTTGACAGGAAAGCAAATGCTTCAAACGATAACGAGATTCATCGAGTTCGAGCATTGAAAAAGCTTCACGTTGACTTTGTTGAGCATAAATCAGCTCAAAATCAAGACAAATCGACACTCGACTGTACTGACAAATGAAACGATAGTTATTACTCAAGTGTTGTACTAGAAAATCAAAGAATAGAATAGGAATGATTAGTCCTCTCGAACCTATGGAACGAATGATTCAGGGACTCGACAACCAAATTCTCGAACAACAACAACATCGACAACATACAAAACAATCAAAACCCAAACTCAGACTTAATCAAAAGGTAAAATCTGCGAAATTAAACTATCAGATCTGAATTGAAACTGAATAGCATCTTGACTGAGTCGAATTGTAAGATAAGGGATAAAGAAACAAAGAAAGCTCAATGCTCGTTAGAATACATAGGCTTCACATCTCCGCTTTCAACAAGTTCTCAAAGACCGGGGGATCCTACCAGATAATCAATCAGGTTTTCGACCAGGTCATCGTCTGCAGACAAGGGTGCTGGTATTAATAGAACAAATCACATCCTACATGGCTAACAGTTCACCAGTTGCCACAGTTTTTTGTGGATTTTAAATCAACCTTTGACCAATTGTGGGAGGAAGGCAAAATGATGGACAATTTGGAATATTACTCAACGTTATCGGTGCAACCCATCAATTATGGTAAAACTCAAGCGATGTTTTCAGCACGTGCAATAAACTATCCAAACCCTATGCCAAAACTTCAATATGGCAACCACAGGCTGGAATGGGTCAGTTCATACAAATACCTTGGGTATTGGATAACAACTAAGATAGGGTGGGGAAGCATGATGAATAAAACGTGTCTTCGGATTCGTCAACAAACAGGTTTTATTTGGTAATTTCGCCTATCTTCTCAATCGACAGAATGAAAGAAATGTTCTACTCTTTATTGTTACGAAATTTAAGTGTCTTCTAAAGATATCGTTCAACTTTCTCGCTTTAATTGCATTAGGTATTTCCTTGGTTTTGGCTAGTATTTGTCGTCGAATTTAACTAAGAGACAGCAAAACATTATGATTGTTGGTGTGACTAATAGTCTGGTGACCTCATGACCTTGGTTTACTATATCGAGGCATCGGTCACGTTATTACGTATATATATATACGTGTGTGTTTCTGTTCTCTCTCTCTGATCTTTGTCTCTCTTCACTTGTCCTGGTTGTTTCTGTTTTCCTTCTGTGTTACTGTAGTTTTCTGTAGTGTGTTTATTTGTTACAAATAAACTGTGATCTCTTCACATACACACACACACCTACACAACTAACAATGTTCATCTTTTTTCCTTTCTTATTAATAAACAAACAGCCATTCACTTCAAATCTAGATTTTGCGTGAAGACTTTTCCTGACATCGTTTTGATAGCAGAACACAGTCACCTATTATATGTTCTTAAAAATTGCAGTTGTGTAGCCTTCTAGTCTGCGGATTGAGGGTGAGAGTGTTTGTTAAAAGGAAATCATTGGAAATTCAGACTATAAACTTTGAATTTATCGTTGATGCTCATTAATCACAAAAATATTTATTTTTCTTTCGGTTAAATCGATGAAAACAAAGCAATCTAAGTGTGTGTTTTTATCACATGACATTTATTTCGTAATAATACAAAGAAGAAGAAAAAGAAAAGTACATTGAAATTTTTAAATATCTACAGAATGATTTAATTGCGATTCGATTGAATGTAGAAACGAAAGATTTTTCGAACGTAAATGAATTTGTCCGCCGAAGCGTTGCAAACGTTTTTGCAGATCATAAGCTGTTAAATGTTCTTCGAGAAAATATTCTCGACCATTCGTCGGAATCCAAATGAAATTCAATAAAGATTTATTGAAATGAAATGTATCTTGATGTTCATTGAGAATTATCTCCAAGATTTGATTTAATGTTGTGGCTTTGTTTAAACGAATTTTCAATGGAATATACGTATTTGTTGTCAATAAAGATAAATAAAACGTTAGTTCAACAATATTTTCTTCGAGATCAACGAAACCACTGTCACTTTTTTCAATCGACGAGATTTGCCGATGCGTTGATGAACACGTTTGAAATGATTTCAATGAAATGCCCGAATAGGTTTTATCTTTGGCACAATTAATAACATGTACAAGCCAACGAGATAGACGCCAAATATCGTCTAAATCCTGTTGACAGGAAAGCAAATGCTTCAAACGATAACGAGATTCGTCGAGTTCGAGCATTGAAAAAGCTTCACGTTGACTTTGTTGAGCATAAATCAGCTCAAAATCAAGACAAATCGACACTCGACTGTACTGACAAATAAAACGATAGTTATTGCTTAAGTGTTGCACTAGAAAATAACGAACAAAACAGAAATGATTTCGTGCAAGAAGATTGTTATGTCGACACGTACAAACTTCGAAAATGTAAACAGGAAGATAGATAAATGACGAGAGGGAATGCGATGATGACGTTGATAGATGATTGACTTCATCAGCAGTTGACATGAGAATGATTAAGGACAAATCTTCGCGGATTTCCACGACTTGTGAATCGTAGATTCGACTATTTGAAAAATGAGTTTCAGGAAGGTCTAAATATTCGAGTTTTCTTTCGAGACAAACAAAGCAAAATCTAACCAAGCATAGAAAATAGATCTTTCGCTGCACTATGAAATTGACTTTTGAATAATTCTAAATGTTCTTCGAAACGATCTTCTTCATTATGTTTATGCAACCATTCCCATTCTTCTCTACAAAATCAACAAATTCAACTCGATCAATCAACGAAAAACAACAATCAAACCTCGACACGTTCGAAATCGATCGAATTTTTGTGCAAGGCAACGATCCAGGCATGCTTTTATTGACCATAACTCGAATTGAATCGACGCTATTTTGTATTTTTAAATACGCAACATATAAACCCGAGTCTAATCGACGCATAGACGCGTGATAGAAGTCGATCATTGGTTTTAAATGATCGGCTATTTGCTGTAAACACGAGTTGTTCGTAATCGATGGCGAATCTTTGATGAGTTCGAGATATTTACTGATCGGTATCCATTTGAGATTCGGCGGGCAAATATTGAGACGAATTTCACTCGAAAGATCATTGATGAGAATAAATGCCGTGTTTCCATCGTGATCACGGATGAATGTGTGATGCAGTCGACCGAGATTGTTGATTTCTTCGAGAGTTTGCAGTTCGATGGCGGCTTGAACGAGTTTAATTCTCAAGTAGAACGATGTGACACTTGCACAGCGTTCGAGATCGGGCCGAAGAGCTTTGAGATCGTCCCAAACGAACGTGAGTTTCATAAACCATTGAAAATCAGCGAGCAGATTGTGCCCGTAGTTTTCATCGACTTCGACCATCGGCAGAACATCTTCGTTTGTAACGAGAATTCGATCGCCGTTTAACATAATCGAAACGAGATAGAGGCCACTGAAAACAAACAAAAAAACAAAATAGTTCAATTGAATCGTTCGAATGAATTCTACCGTCGCATCGATCGAGCTAATCGAGGATATTGTTGAAACAATTGCCGGAGATTCTTTCGGAGATTTCCGTAGCTTCGACGGCGATTCTTGGCGTTTGTTGTTTCCGGTGATTCTACGAGAAATTGTTTTTTGTTTTCAATCAAAAAACAAAACGAAACAATGTACCATTGCCGTCGATCGATCGACTTGTACTTATTCCGTCTTTTTCGGTCCAAATTTTCTGAAGAATATCTTCGAAACGTAAATCACAAATATTTGTGCGCGATGTTTTCGAAAATTCACGCCAATCTAAATGACAAACGAGGATAAAAAGAAAACGGACGAGAATGAGCTCGCCTACTTGACGGAATACAATACGGCGGATTGGCGAGAAGAGTTTGTCCGAAACCTTTGAGATTTCCAGCTGATACTCGGACGTAGTATTTTCGTCCGACGGACAGATTTCGAATGACATATTCTCGTAGAAAACAATTCTTGATTATATCCGAACTCGAATCGGCAAACGATTCATCGCAACTCCATTCGACTAATTCAACAAAAACAATGAGTTCAATTTCGAGTTGAGACGCTGGTTTTACTTCGATATTTCGTGACCATCGCGCCGTTCGATCGCAAAGGTTCGTCGAATGTAACTGTGACGTTATCAGAGCCAGTGACCATGAGACGAACATTGGTGGGCGTGTCCGGAACACCTGAAACGAGCGTTTGATCGATTTTCTAGTGAATCTTTCGAAAGACTCACGTTTCTGATTCGAAACGTTCGTTGAATTTTTTTCCGAATTAAGAAAAAATCTGAGCGCATTTTTAACAACTAACACTGACGAGCGAAACCGTTTCGGACTCTCCATGAACGTTATTTGTACTCAACTGACAGGCCTCGATCGTAGCTAATCATTCTTTCCGAAGAAAGAGAAAACAAAAGAAGAAGAACTTCGTTTTATTTGTCACGAATCTAATTAGAAACTGTGTGTTTGTGTGTGTGTGTGTGTGTGTGTGTTTTTCTCTCTTTCAAAAACAAAAGAAAAAAAATCAAAGAACGTCATTTTTTATATATTTCGAACCTGCTTGTTCATAATTATCTTTCATTTGAGATAATGTCAATGAACGTTGTTGATTTAATTGTTCCTGTTGTTGAGATTTACTTGAACGATGACGTTGTTGTTTATCACACGATGGTGACAGACGACATGTCTAAAATTAACATCAATCGATCATGGAATGGAATAAGCTCGCGTGCAGACCAATGTTTTTTTCAAACACACGGAGAAAAAGAAAACGCACTCAATATATTCTTACGTGAATATCATCAGAAGTCGGTTCGATAAGTTCAGTTAATTGTTGACACACATTTCTATATCGAACGTCTTCCGGTTGAACTATTTAAATAATAGATTTCAATAATGATAAGGAAAGAGTGTTGCGACTCTTACTCTTCGAACTCTCGTTTGCACCATAATGTAATAAAAGTCGAATCATTGGGATATTATTCAACATGATTGCGATGTCTAACGGACACCAATTGTGCTCATTGTATCTTGATGAGAGAAAGAAAGAAAAAGCAGAGCTCAAGGGATTTTCAATTGAATTCGGCCTTGTGCAACTTACGAATTTATTCGATTTTCATCTGAGTTAATTAATTGTTTTGTGAGAAGAAAATCTGAATTTTCGACTGTTTGGAAAATATCATTGGCAATGAGCTTTGGGCTGTGATTTGTATTTGAGAGATTTTTCAAGTCAATTCGTTTGTTAATCGAAATACTTCCTGTTGTATTTCGACGTTTGGAAAGATAAGCTTCGAGATTGACTGGTGCGATAGTTTCGTCGATCTGTCGAGATGGTTGTTGTTGTTTTGAATTGAATGCATGACTCATTCGACGATGATTATCGTTTAACGAACTATCATCGACATATCCGATTGCATAGGCACGATTTTTGGGACTATATTGACGACAGAAAATCTTTTGAAAGAGAGTCGAATTAGGAGATTTTTGTTGTTCGTCTGAAGAAAACAAGAATTAGTATTTAACAAAATTCGATTGTGATTATGAAAATGAAACCTCTTGTTCGATTGGAATCATTGGATGAGAGTTCAAATTTAACGAGAGAAATTCGTCTCGTTCCACTCGGATGTTTTTTATTCATCGCTGATAAATATTTATTTTCTGTAGATCCGATATCATCTGATGATATATCACACGTTGTTGATTTTCGAAATTGATGTCTAAATATATCAAATATCAGTTTTATCAAAAAGAAAGGAGCTTCTTCTTATTATTATTTTTGTGTGTCTACTTAATCACCCACCTGTCAATTTGACATCCTGCTGTTTCCTTTTCTCTCTCGTTTTTTCTTTGGCTAATTAAGGAAACTAACCTTCGAATCTGCCGAGTTACTTGTCGATATTGTTCACGAAAACGATCGACATTTAGCAATATTTTCGATTGATTTGTATTTCCCTTCGTCATTCGAACGAGCTATCTGAAGTGATGATTTCCTTTTCTAACAAAACGGAACCGTCGTTTACAAATATCAATGTTAATTAGAAAACAAATGCATATTCCCATGAAATGATTAATAATAACATTCAAATACTCAAAGGCCGACTTAGGAACAGACTTCTCATTCTAATAAAAAAAAATACTTTACAAGAACAACAAACTATATCAACGATATCTTACGTTGTTTTTCTCATGAAAGATCATTTATCATTGTCAAATTTTGATATATTTACATAAACTTTTGACAAGAGAACATAAATATTGAGTACTTTTTTTTTATTAAAAAAAACAAAACTAAAAAGAATGTTGTCGTCATTACGTCATTTCATAGGACTTGTTTGCATTTATGGACAAATGCTCGATGTCATTACTCAAAGATTTATTTTAGCATGTGCATAAACAAATAAATAGTCAATTGACGAAACCTATTTATCAAATCGTCTCTGTCGATGCATAATTAGCAACTGAAAATCATGAAGAGGACGAAGAAGAAAACTCTTTCTACTTTAAAGATTTCTTGTCAACAACTGAATCCTATTAGAAAAATCTCATTTAATGAGCACCGAATCGAACTAATCATTTATTCATTGAACTCAATTTCTTTTTACCGAAAAAATCATAGTTACAAGTTTACATTCGTTTGAATAAACTAACCGTTTTCTTGTCGATGGATTGAGACGTGTTGTAAGTGGATTCGTGCCTCGGATACTATCGCGAACGTGTCGAAAATCATTGTGATTCAATTGAGAATTTTCTGTTGAACGTTTTTTGAGTTTAATTATTTGTGATGAGTTAGTCGAATAAGTGGATAGAAATGAAGATTGACTATCGATTAGATAATCGTTCGAGTGCAATTTCAAATGTTCATGCCACCATCGATATAATTTAATCCAGTTATCTGCTCCCGACATATTTCTTCTTATTATTATTATCTAGTTGACTAAAGAAATAATACAGAAATTCATTAGAAAATATAGTTGAACACAGAGAGAGAGAGAGAGACATTGGCTCTTAACAAGGATAATTGCTACTCATACGATGTCAACACATGCCAAAGGCAATGACAAAAATACAACAACGACAAATTGATTGTGACATTTGTGTTTTTCAGAGGAAAAGTCAAGTCATAGTAGCAAAACTTTTCGAAGTTATCATTTTATATATAGATCATTGTCAAAAAAAGAGAAACACACATATGCGGCAAAAGACAACGACGAGTGAATATCAAAGAAAAGGGAGAAAAAAAAGATAGCAGCTTATATCGTTCGTAAAGAAAAAGAAAAAGAAAAAGAAGTGCTAATCGCATCATGGTTTCAATAGGAAATCTAACAGAAAAAGAAGAAAAAACCTCAACAGAACAGAAACAGGATGTTCAGCTCATTTTCATCTCATTTTCTCGCCAAAAACGGAACTTAAAATGACCTTTATTTTTCTGCATATCAAAATTGTCGATCCAAGTCTTCCATCTCTCAAATTTGCAACCAAAAAAGATAATTATAGAGGAGATCGTAGACGTCAATTGATATCGAAAAATGATTTTACTCAAAATCACTAAAGAAATCTGCAGAAAATTTTGTAGGTACTTACATAATTCATCAATAAGATTGAAGTCAGTCATTAAAATCAAGTGAACTCATCTTAATTTTCATTTCCGTTCGTCTCTATTTATAAATCATCTTAAGAAGAAAAACAACAACCACCACCACCACACAACGAATTCAATTGAATAAACTCTGAGATCAACTTATTATCGACCAGTAAATCTATTTCGAGTAGGAGTAACTGATCCGATGAATTATTCATATAAATCTATTTACGCGAAACGTTTTATTAGAAGATTTTTATTAGTCGAACTATTTTTAGGTTTAATAAAAAAGAAGCGATACAAAAAAAAAACGTATAATGAGAATTTGTCTTTTACTTACTTACAAAGCAAATTCAAGATGCAGTCTTATTTATCAGGAAACATTCTTTTTTTCTTGTTTATTAAAAACAACTCGTTCAGTCCGGATATATCAATCAGACAAATATCAACTCGATTGACGCAAATCATAGCTCTCGTTGATTAGTTCGATTGAAACAAGACATTAGAGAATTTTCTTGTTGTTTTTTTCGTTGGTCAATATTGAAAATTAATTAATTTCAGTTGTAACTTACTCGCTTTTCCAAATAAAAGAAAGAAAAACATCGACAAAATAAATATTCAAACCCTGAAAATGACATTGACAATACAGATAAAAACAGATAATAGATGCTTGTTTTTCGTATTGAACAAAAAACGATTATTCACATGCAATCTTTTTATAATGATCACGTCTCTATTAGAAACTTGTGTCGAGAACTCTCTCTCTCTCTCTTAGCACAATACAAATGATTTAAGATATTAACCTCGTAAATACATGTTTTTTTTTCTGCCTAGACAGGTACACCTTTGTTCCGGTTTCTAACGATCAAACGTAGGCGTACTTGATTGTAGCAAATTCGGTTTTCACGCTTGAATAATAAGTTTATCCTTTATTCCTTTGTACTACGTATAGCTTCGGTATGTTGAACATGAGAAGAGTGATCATTGTATTTTCTTGCTTTTATTAATACAGTTCTTTCGTGTGCAAAGTATTTCTCTGTTATTCAAATCGAATACACGAAAGAATACAAACAAATATCAATGAGAGACAAGCAAAAGAGAAAAAAAAGAACTACACAAACAGCAAAGAGAGAAAAAAAAACACGTCTATCTAATACACGTCAAAATCGAATTTAGAAACATCGATTTCGATTCGAAAGAAAGACTTCGAACATCATACAGAACAAGCAAACAAAAAAAGAAGAAGAAATTGTTTTGTTTTCATTTGAAATGTATTTTGTTGAGATGATGCATCACTCTCTCGATTCATCTTCGCCATCATCATCATCTTCATCATCGTCTTCCTCGACCACATCTTTCGATTCATCATCATCACCACCGGCATCATCATCACTACCGCCTAACCAAAAGCAAACCAATTAAAATCCTATTAATCACTAATTTGAGACAATTAAAAACCTACCTTCTTCGCTTTCTCCTTCACTGCCTTCACCTTGTTCTTTATAATCTAAACAAGTGAATCAATCAATTCAACGAAACAACGATTTATCCTACCATCATCATCCGAATTTTCTTCGTCATCGTCTTCTTCGTAATCTGCACCTTCGTCAGTATCACCTAGAACAACTCGACGATCAATCAAAATTCGATGGAGATTCACAAGTCGTACCTTTAGCGTTGCTTGTCACTGCTCCGGCTTCGACACTGTTTGAATCTTCATCGCGTGATTCATCTTCGTCATTAGCAGACTTGTTTTTTGTTGTTGATGTTACTTTCTTCTTGGATTCGGCTGTAGCTCCATTGGATTCTTCGTCTTCGTCGTGGGTTCGCTAATAACGAGAAGGAAAAACTAACGATGAGCGAATATTTTACGATCGAGGATTTGTTACCTTTTTGCCTTTAGTTTCAGTTTCTGTCGACATTTGAAATCGATAATCTATTGGTTAGAAAAGAAGAAAAAGAAAAGAAAATAAATAAATGTGGTTTCGTGGTTGTATTTATCGGTATTTTCGTTCGTCAAATAACTAAACTGAGTGCGTATGTATCATTTTGGAAAGAACGAAGAAACACGTCAAACAAAGAATCATTTTTCTCTTTTCATTCGATGTCTTTCGATTGGCTACGAACGTAATTGTGAAATGTTCTTTTCAGAAAAACTTTTATTCGAATAAAAAAAATTCGCCAACAGAAAATTTTTGTTTATTATCATTGAATATTCACGATTGACAACATTTGCAACGATAGAGGTCGACACGTGACTGACGTTGATTGTCATCGGTGAATCCGTTGGCGAATGAATGAATTTCGAAAAATTTCTTCATCATTCATTGTCTTGGTTTTTCATTCTGAAAATGTCACTCGATTCGGTTCTTGAACAACAACGTCGGTATCACGAAGAACGTGAACGACTGATGGACACAATGACCAAAGAAATGCTTCGAAAAAAAGCCACAGTACGTGTTTTCTTTGATCGTTTTCATCAGTTTGCGTTTTCTGTGTTTTTAGCATCGTGAACAAATCAATTCTGAACATGTGGTTAAACTTTTGCTCGATGTAAGTCGTTGAATTTGAGAGATTGTCTCGAGAAAATCGTTTTTTTTTGTTCTTTTAGCGTTATGCTGAAACATCGTTGCGATTGAAAGAGATCTACGATGATAAAGACGGATCACGTCGAGAGGAGATTCAAGCTCTCTCTGGTCCGAATGAATTCCCTGAGTTTTACTCTCGATTGAAGAATATTCGGCAAAATTACCCGAAAACTTCAACTGAAGAAGTAAATTTGACAAAATCGTCTCATCGACGGAGTTTTATTGTTGATTTTTCAGATTGCTGTGCCAATGTCAGTCGAATACGAACAATTTATGAGACAATTACAAGAAACTGAAGATGGAGAACCACTCGGTAAACGAAAGATCTCGATCGAGTTAAATGATCTGTTGTTTTTTTCTGAAATAGCTTTGGCGAATTTCACAGACGAAGAAGGTTACGGACGTTTTCTTGATTTGCATCAAGCGTATGAAGTTTATTTAAACGTCAAAGGCTTTGAAGTAAAAAAGAAAACATTCTCATTCAACAATTGATTTTCTTGTTTTTTTTTTCAAACAGAAAGTCGATTATTTGACGTATTTACAACGATTCGATCGTCTATTCGAAATCAGCAAAGATCGAAAATCAGCTGATTATCGTCAATATCTGTACGAACATTTATTTCCCTATCTGCTCGACTTTCTCAAACGTTGTAAACCGTTGATTAACATCGAAAAAGACTTGACGCACGTGAGACAAGAATTCGAGATCAAATGGGAACAAGGCACATTTCCCGGCTGGCCGGTAGACTTTCGATTTGAGTTTGCGTTGAATTCTCGTTTTGTTTTCAGAAAGAAACCGGTGGCGCGTTGACCAAAGGCGGAGCTCCGTTGGATCTGAGCGGATTTTCGTCTTGCGAGGTAAGATTTCGAGTTTAATTGAAGAGAAAAATGAATTTGAAGTGATCAGGAATTGGCTTCGGTGGGTCTCGATCGATTGAAATCGGCTCTATTAGCTCTCGGAATGAAATGCGGCGGGTAAAATCGATTTTTTTATGATTGAATTCGATTTCATTGATTCGTAAATAGAACATTAGAGGAACGAGCCAAACGATTGTTCTCAACGAAAGATAAATCAGTCGAAGATCTCGATCCTTCGTTATTCATGAAAGACGCAAATAAAACCAAACGTGGAAAGTTCGTGTTTTGCTTTTTTTTTGATCAAAATTTCGAAGGTGTTTCTTTTTTCTAGTAAAGATTCGTTGAGATTCAAAGAAATCGCGTTGATCGAAGCTCAAATCTATCGATTGATGGATTACTTAGGCGAGCAACGTGCGGCTACGTTGGATAACGTTCGACGTAAACAAGCGAAAGCCGGTGATGATGACGAGGAAGGTGAAGGCGAAGGCGCAGATCTATCCGATGATGATTCGGAAACTGAAGACGACGGACTGATTTACAATCCGAAGAACCTTCCGCTCGGTTGGGATGGAAAAGTAAGAAAATTCACAAAAAAAACCGATTTTTTTTTAAAAATCGTTCGTGTTTTCAGCCGATTCCGTATTGGTTGTACAAACTACACGGTTTGAATATGTATTTCAATTGCGAAATATGCGGAAATCATACTTATCGAGGACCGAAAGCGTTTCAACGGCATTTTGCAGTAAGATTTTTTGTAGAGAAAAATGAAAAGATTCGATTGTTTGTAAAGGAATGGCGACATGCTCATGGAATGCGATGCTTAGGAATTCCGAATACAGCTCATTTTGCGAATATAACTTCGATCGAAGATGCATTGGCTCTTTGGAATAAATTGAAAAATAACAAAGATGACGAACGATGGAAACCAGAAACTGAAGAAGAATTCGAAGATTCAATGGGCAATGTTGTTAATAAACGAACATATGATGATCTTAGAAAACAAGGTCTCTTATAAAACCAAAAGCAAATATTCCAATTTTCTTTTTCTTTGTGTGTGTATATTTGGAATAAGAGAAAAGCAACAACAATCAGAGAAATATGTGTCAATGTTATGCGTGTGTGTGTTGTTAACCATCTTTGTTTGATGTTTTAATAAAAAAAAAGCGCAGGGTTGTCAATTAAGATTTCGATTTTCTCGATTTGTCTGACGAACGATCAGGTGCTTTTGCGCCAATATCAGCTTTTGTAACGATAGATGTTTGAGTGGATAATTCGGTGCCTAAATATTGAAGTTTTTCATCGGTGGAAAGGTTTCGTATTTGAGAAATAATCGAATCGATCTGTGCTGATGCTTGTTCTTGTTCATGTTGAACAATTTTCGCTTTTGTTATATTTGCTTGATCGTTTACTGTCATGATTTTCAATTGAGATTCTTCGAGAATTTGCTCTCGATGAAATAACAATTCTTTTTGTAATTCAGACAATTCATCGGCTTTCATTTGATCTAATTTAGCGATATATTCTTGAATTAATTGATGATAATGATCGTCTTTCTTCTTATGTTGGTTTTTCGCGTAGTTTAATAAACGTTGTTGTTTAGCTTTGGTTTCTTGATAAATTTGCGAGAGAACGGATTCAGTTTCGTTGGAGATTTGTTCGTTACGCTTTTTGATTTTATCATCTAAATCTGTATGAACGCGGTTTAAATGTTGGATATATTCGTCGACTTTTTCAGATGATGAGAGATGAATAAAGCCTTCGGTTTTTGCATTGATTTCCGACTCGATACGAGCTGAATTCTGAGTATTCGTCGATTTTTTACTTTTCTCATTGGTAAATAATTCTATTTGATGATGTTCGAATTTGTTGTCTTTATCGGGTTTCGTCGATTTTTGAAATGATGATGATAACTAAAACACGAGAGATTTTCAATGCTGGATTTTCGATTTAATTGATTTACTTTTGTCTCGTGATCCCAAACGGATGAATAATCTTCGACGTTAGTTTCAATATGAAATTTATCATCGGGATATGATTGAGAATGAATTTGCCGTGGTATTACTTTCGAAACAGGCCGAAATACTGGCGATTGTGTTCGTGGATCTTCGCCGACAGGTGAAGCTTGAACAGATTTATTCGCTTGCTTTGGTTTAGCATTACTCGAGCCCGAACCCATTGAGTTCTTTTTTTTTAATATTGTCGATTTACCGATTCGGTATAACTTCAATTTTGAAATATTTCTCTTCTCTCTCTCTTTCCTGTTTCCATTGAAAAAAAAATAACATTCAAATCTCAATTAGTTATATCCTTGACGATGTCTCAAACATCAAACATAGATCGGTTTCTTCTTTCACTAAAATTCTCAATTGAGTAACAACAATACATAGAAACGAACAAATAACTTCCTATTTGCCTTTGTCAAATATTTTCAAATAAACTGTGGCGCATGAATTTATTTAATTTTGTTTTTTCTCTGTAATGATGCTTGTACGTCCATTTCGTATTCGTTTGTCGATCTTAGATCTTCGATCGAGTCAATCATCGAATACGAATGAAACGTCGACCGTTGTTACGAATTCGAATTCTCAGCGTCGAACAACGAATCCGTTGACATTGAAATTAAATGAATTTCTTCTTGAACAAAGCAAATATTCGAATTTGAAAAGTGATCTAACAAATCTTTCTCAAGGCGATGTTCACGATCGAGAGATTATTAATAAGTTTCTGCATGCAAAAAACGAAATCGAAGCACGAAAAATTCTCTCGCAAATGTGGAAAGAATCGAGATTTTGCGATCTGATGCTTGTCGTTGACGGAAGTGAATATTTAGCACATCGAATTGTTTTGGGTAGGAGACTTTGCAGAAGAAGAAGAACAAGAAAAGAAAACAATCATTCGTTTATTTTTCAGCGGCATTTAGTTCAAAATATCGGTAGAAAATTTGCTTTTTAGAGACAAAAAAAAACACGAAGGATTTTAGAGTTTTATTCCGCGAACGACATACGGATTTTGTCACTCGGACACATCTTCGACATACGTCTCACAAAGGTCTTCAATTAGTTTTGAATTTTTTATATACTGGTAAAACAAGTCAATTTGATTTTGTAAAAGAATAAATTGATTCAGGTGAATTGACATTAACCTTTCGAAATGTCAATGAAATCTTAAAATGTGCGAAAGAACTCGACATTGGAAAAATCTTCGAAATCTGCGAAGAATTTCTCTCTGCATTCGAAAAACGTCATGTTTTCCGTGTATTAGATCTGTCGAAGACCTACGGATTGAAACGATCCTTTCAACAATCTCATTCCTATCTTTCGAAACATTTCAATCAATGTATAAACATGAAAAACTTCCTTCAATTACCTTATTCAACAATTTCGAACATTCTCTCCGATGAAACAATCGTCAATCGAGACGAATCGACTGTTCTCAGTCGAATCTTGAACTGGATCACATCGAATCACATCGATAATCATCAAATGATCAGTAATCTATTCAAGAAAATCCGCTGGACGCAACTCGACTATCAACAACAACGAGAATGGCTTTTTGCAACACAAGAATTGACCGACAATTCGAAATTAAACTCATTTATCAAAGAACAAATCATGTAAACATACAAGTTTATTTGTTTGTTCGAAATTTGATTTTTGATTTTGTTTAGTTTATCTTCGGATAAATCTCGACGTCGTTCGAGTTCGACATCGAAAGCGACGATCGATGATAAATTTCCACTGAATACTTCTCACAGTCGATCAATCAGCCGAAATCGAGACAGTTTCTTTTATTCTTAACTTCAAAAGACAAAAAATAATCTCAAATAAAATAAAGCGAATGAATTCTAAATCAAATCTTCAATTGGTGAATTTAAATGTAGTTCATTGTCATCGGCATTTGTTAGTAAATTCTTCGTTCTTAACGCTCGTAAACGCGTGTTTTCATGTTGCAAAACATCGCCACGTGTTCGTTCATTTTCGAATTCATCACGAGCTGTTCGAAGCTAAACAAAACGAGAAAGAAAATTCGTGAGAAAAACTTGCGGAATTCAATCAACTTCTCGTTGTAATCGTCGACGTTCTTGTTTGAGCTCGTCTTCGACTCGTTCAGCATCTTCTAATTGTTGTTTATGTCGACTTAATTGAGCTTCGTAACGTTTATTCTGATGGAAGAAATGAATGAGTTTTAAATTAGATCGTGTGCAGATTTACTTCTTGTTGTAAAATTCCGTTTTCAGCTTCGAATTTTTGCAAACGAATCTTTAAATCCGTGATTTCTTTCATTAATTGTTCTACATCGAAGCAAAATGAGATTGAATTCTATCGAAATTTGTGCGCATTACTCTGTTGTTCTGAATTGAAATCTTCATTTTGTTGGTGAAAATCGGTTTCATAAGGTGTTCGTTCTTTTAAAAATTGATATCGTGCTTTCTGTTCATCGAAATCGATTTTTAATTTGTTCAATTCTTCGATTAATTCGAATTTTTCGTTTAAAATTCGTTGAAGTTTTTCGTCGATTGTTTGACAAGAAAAATAAATCTCTTGATTCGATTGTTTTTCTGCGTTCTTTTGTTTGTTTTTAAATAAAAAAAAAACAAAAAGACATAATATTCAATCTCAATTTGTTTGTCATACTTCGATTATTTGTTCACAATTAACGAGAATTTCTTTCAAACGAAGAGTATTCTGTTCATTATCGATTAGCACTTGTCGTTGCAATTCAAAATCCTTGAATGAATATCAAAGACAAAATTGATAAACGAAGAATCGCAAAAATCTAGTTTTACTCGAGATTTTTCTCTCAATTGTCGTTTGACCTGTTGAAATGTTTCGAAATGTTCATCTAATTGATCTTTATATGCATCGAGTTGGTAGTTTAACGATTGTTTTTCGTTGAACATGCTCGAATTCATAATCATAAGAGATTTATATTTCGTTTCAAGTTCACTTAATAAACGCTGAAGACAAAAAACAAGAATTGAAGAAAAAAAAACGGAAAAATTGTCGAACAAACTCGCAAATCGCGTTGTTCGATCGATCGAAGATCGACATCACCATTGAGAAATTTTTGTAATAAACTCGAATTGACAGTTGACTACAGAGAAAACGAATGCGTTCGAATTTGAATGATATCAAGTTTTTACTTTGGAAATTATTAGAGGATCTTCATCGTCATTTTCTCGAGCATTTTGTTCTAATTCTCTGTAACGAATTTGTCGTGCTTCACGAGTTTGATCACGTTGATATTGAAGTCGAAGTTCAGCCTGAGAGAAAACGAAATATTGATTTCGAATGTCTTCTTTTTCTTCTTCTTCTACTTCTTTAGCAATGGCATCAAGTGCATAATCTTCAGCAAATGAGCAATTATTTTGATCATAAACTTTAATTGGACTTGTCACAGCAGCTGGTTCACGATACCGACTTACAGTGGATGAACTCATCTTTCAAAAAGAAAAATCAACTAACAAATAGATTATTTCGTTTTCACGTCAATAGATAGATAAATAAAAGAATGAATGAAAATCTCTGTACAGTTTAATTATGTATAATAGATGTCATCAGTTCTAGATTACAATCAAATAGAAATAAATATAGTTTTTAATGAATCGTTTCTGCACTTAAATATGAACCTTGAATTTTTATGACCGAATAACCCGTTGGCGGTCAAATCGATGCAAATAACCTTGTTTTGCATTTTTATATCTTAATAATATAATTTCATCGAACGTCATAACACACAGACATCATTTACGGTCAACATTCATTTTCGTTAACGAGAAAAAAGTATTTTGCGACTATATATGCATCAACAACGTCCACCGCATTATCATTTGAATCAACGTGGATATTATCGATATCCACCTCCAATTCTTCATCATGATCGACGACGAATTTCGCCGAAAGAACTGCTCTGGCGTTTGAAATGGCCCTATGTATTTACATTAATTTTAGCTTCATTAATGTTGTTGTTTATTATTATTATATTTATACTTGAAATTGCAAGTTTAGCAAATGACAATTCGAATTCATTATCGAATACAGCATCGACTGGTGCAGGTATATGGTGTTCGATATTTTTCATCATTCCTGTTATTTGCATGTACTTACAAGGTATATACACTTTGTTTTTTTAATTAACATACAAAGGAGAAGAAAAAAAAATCTGTAAATTTAGTTCTTGTTTTTAAACGATCTCGTATTTGGGCAACATACTCTCTTATTGCTCATTTAATTGCACTTGTATTCATATGTATTTTAATTGGTTTAGTAGCAAATGCTGTTACACCTTATAATACAATGGTTTCATCAGCTCCAACTAAAATTGAAATTCTTCGAGCTCAATTAGCTTTAGCTATCTTAATGCTTCTTTTTCCGATTTGTTTTATAGGTGCTTATATTTATACAGCATTTGCTTCACTTTATCCACTTCGTCCTCATAAACATTCTGTCAATCCACCATTTCCAGTTCCATCGTCATTTGTAAAAAAATACTGAACTTTGATTTTCGATCATTTTTAATGAATTTTAATTGTATAAGAAAATTCTTCATCTCTACGCTTTTGATTATTAAATAAATAATTCGATTTTTCAGTAAGATCAGATGTGTATATAGAAGTATTTGAAAAATGTCTTTGTTTGGTTCAGATCGAAGAAAATCGACATTATTTTCATTGAGAATATATTTCGTCACGGTCCAACAATCTTCAAGACTAAATGAAAACAGATGTTCGGATGTAAGACGATATCTAAATATCATATTATCAACATTCGAATGATTTTATTTTTCTTTTCAAAATTTATTCGACACAAATAACAATGAAAAAACCAGTTTGAGAGATTCATTTGAGAAACACTTTCCGTAGTATCCTTTCTTTCAGAAAAGAGAACAATAATAACGAATGAGTTTACAAAAAATCATGAATGCAATTCTACGAACTGAACTATTCATGGAGAACTGTTGTCGATCGTTTCACTCAAATTCAAATGAATTCTCTTTCGAATTTTTTTAAACAAATCAAACACATTGAAAAAAACAACCACAGTACGAATGTGTCATATCCATCTAATATCATTGCAACGAATAGCAATCACTTGATTACTCATCTACTATACGCTCGAATGATTTTTCTTCTTTATTTCCTAGTATTTCATACATCTTACACTCTTCAATTTCAATACAATTAAGTCAGTAAACTTTCAGATTCTTGCGAATTATTCAGTAAGGAAATACCAATGACCCTTTGTTGGGAGTTACTCTATTATCAGTCAACCGACATTGACGACAATTATCTGCGTGCAAAATTCCTTTATGAGTCATACGAACAAAACAGATTTTTACTCACTCAGTTAGACTTCAAGATTTTGATTCTTTATATACTGTAGATTCGCAAAACTAACTCTCATCTCATAGATTTCTATACTGAATCGATTTTTTCGCTTCACGAACACTAAATGCCTCTATTCACTTTGATAACAAAAACAATTTCAGATTTTAAAGAAACAAAACATGTCTTTGTCACTTCATGCACTACCGATCGACATAATCTATCGTATATTCGATCACCTGAGTGAAAAACAATTATTCATGTCCATAAACAACGTGAGCCAACGACTCAATGTTATACTTGATTCCTACCAACCATTCAACGTAAATATAACTAATATCCTCACTAGTCTAACTATTCATATGGTCGTACTCGCTTGATGAGTACTTTGACTACAGATACAACTTATAGCCCCTGCACTAACATAAAATAATG
>Ga0209930_1000386_pt1 | contig 119137 bp, 110 predicted proteins | sample ThiBiot_500_biof_2_FD_183948 | JGI IMG/M metagenome (GOLD analysis project Ga0209930, IMG submission 183948) | Wastewater bioreactor microbial communities from Cape Town, South Africa - Thiocy_cont_500_biof (SPAdes) | ecosystem: Engineered > Bioreactor > Thiocyanate-remediating >...
CCAGGCTCCCTTACGGTGCGCTATTCACCAAGGGGTCGACGGCCCCACCCGCCCGATCGCCGGGGGTGGCCACCCCCGGCGATCACCCCATCCTCCAATCAGATCGGGCAACCTTCAACATACAAGGGGAGTGGCGGCGCGAATGACGAAGGAAGGTTCGACCATCCCCGCGCTTTCCTGTAACCCGGCGCGATATGTCGAGCCGTTTCGATAACCTGCCGCACCGCCGCGCGATCATCGACCGGCGTGCCTTGTCCGATCGCGTTGCCGCGCTCGACATCGCCGATCCAGGGACCTTGCGCCGTGCGGTGACCGCCGAGCTCAAGCTCGCGCTCGACGCGGGCCGGGCGGAGATCGCGCAGCGGCTCGCCGAGCGTCCGACGCGCGGGCTGGAGGCGGCGAACGGCCAGGCGTTCCTGATCGACCAATTGATCCGCGTGCTGTTCGACGCGGTGACCCAGCGGCTCTATCCGCTGAGCAACCCCACCGCGGCCGAGCGGCTCGCGATACTCGCGGTCGGCGGCTACGGGCGCGGCGAGATGGCGCCGCATTCGGATGTCGACATCGCCTTCCTCACCCCGTGGAAGCAGACCCCCTGGGCCGAGCAGGTGATCGAATCGATGCTCTATGCCTTGTGGGATCTCGGGCTGAAGGTCGGGCATTCGAGCCGCTCGCTCGACGAAATGGTGCGCCAGGCGAAGAGCGACGTGACGATCCGCACTGCCTTGCTCGAGGCGCGCTACGTATGGGGCGACGAGGCGCTCGCCGACGAAGCGGCGCTGCGCTTCAAGGCCGAGGTGCAGCGCGGCACCGAGCGCCAGTTCATCGCCGACAAGCTTGCCGAGCGCGACCAGCGCCACATCAAGATGGGCGATTCGCGCTATGTCGTCGAGCCCAACGTCAAAGAGGGCAAGGGGGGGATGCGCGATCTCCATGCCTTGTTCTGGATCGGCAAATATATCTACGACGTCGATCGCGCCGCCGAGCTGGTAGGCAAGGGGCTGCTCACCGCGGCCGAATATCGCCAGTTCCACCGCGCCGACAATTTCCTGTGGGCGGTGCGCTGCCACCTGCATCTCATCACCGGGCGCGCCGAGGACCGGCTGACCTTCGACGTCCAGCGCGAGATCGCCGAGCGGATGCGCTTTTCCGAACGGCCGGGGCGCTCGGGGGTCGAGCGCTTCATGCAATATTATTTCCTGCAGGCGAAGACGGTGGGGACGCTGACCGGGGTGTTCATCGCGCATCTCGACGAGCAATTCGCCGCGCGCGGGCGCCGCTTCGGGTTGCCGACGATCCGCCGGCGACCGCGCAAGCTGGGCGGCTTCGTGCTCGATCGCGGGCGGCTGGCGCTGCCGCGCGACGATTTCTTCGCCGAGGATCCGGTGCGGCTGATCGAGATTTTCCAGCTCGCCGATCTGCACCGGCTGGAAATCCACCCGCTGGCGATGCGCGCGGCGAACCGCGACGCCAAATTGGTCGACGACATCCGTGACGACCCGCGCGCCAACGCCTTGTTCCTCGACGTGCTGGCGAGCCCGCGCGACCCCGAACTGGTGCTGCGCTGGATGAACGAGGCGGGGGTGTTCGGCCGTTTCGTCCCCGATTTCGGGCGCGTCGTGGCGCAGATGCAGTTCGACATGTACCACCATTATACCGTCGACGAGCATACGATCCGCGCGATCGGCTTGCTGAGCCAGATCGAGCATGGCGAATTTTCCGACGAGCATCCGCTCTCGACCGCGATCTTCCGCCAGATCGTGTCGCGTCGCGCGCTTTATGCTGCGGTATTGCTGCACGATATCGCCAAGGGGCGCGGGGGCGATCATTCGGTGCTCGGCGCGCAGGTGGCCGAGCGGCTGTGCCCGCGCTTCGGGCTGACCCCGGCGGAGACCGAGACGGTGGCGTGGCTGGTGCGTTACCACCTGCTGATGTCGGCGACCGCGTTCAAGCGCGACCTTTCGGATTTCAAGACGATCCTCGATTTCACCGCCGTCGTGCAGTCGCCCGAGCGGCTCCGCATGCTGCTCGCGCTCACCGTGGTCGATATCCGCGCGGTCGGGCCGGGGACCTGGAACGGGTGGAAGCGGCAATTGCTCACCGATCTCTACGAGGCGGCGGAGGAAGTGCTGCGGCTCGGCCACAAGCAGCGCGGGCGCAGCGAGCGGCTCGAGCAGAAACAGGCCAATCTCGCACGGAGCCTGGGGTGGGACGAAAAGGCGCTGCGCGCTTATGCCCGGCGGCTGCCCGAGCCTTATTGGATCGCGGAGCCCGAGGATGTGCTGGCGTATAATGCGCGCTTCATCACCGCGGCGGGCGATGCGCAGCTCGCGATCGACGCGCAAATCTATCCGGGGCGCGATGCGACATTGGTGACGGTCTATGCCGCCGATCACCCGGGGATCTTCTATCGCATCGCGGGGGCGATCCACCTCGCCGGGGGCAATATCATCGACGCGCGGATCCACACCACGCGCGACGGGATGGCGCTCGACAATTTCCTCGTCCAGGATCCGCTCGGGCGGCCGTTCGAGGAGGCGGGGCAGCTCAACCGGCTACGCACCGCGATCGAGGATGCTTTGGCCAATCGCGGCAAATTGATCGACCGGCTGAAGGCCAAGGCGCCGCCGCGCGTCCGCGCCGACGCCTTCCGCATCGTGCCCAATGTGCTGGTCGACAATCACGCTTCCAACCGCTTCACCGTGGTGGAGATCAATGCGCGCGATCGGCCGGCGCTGCTCAACCAGCTTGCGCATGCGTTGTTCCAGTCGAAGGTGACGATCCATTCGGCGCATGTCGCGACTTATGGCGAGCGCGCGGTGGATACTTTCTACCTGACCGATCTGACCGGGGACAAGATCACCGCCGGCGCGCGGGTCAAGGCGCTGGAGAAACGGCTGCTCGATGCGGCGGCGGGGGTGACGGCGGAACTGGCGGCCTAGCGGCCCTCCATCGTTCCCGCGAAGGCGGGAATCCATTGTCGCTGGCCTCTCGATAGAATCGGAACCGCGGCGCTAATGGATTCCCGCCTTCGCGGGAATGACGTGGGCGTGGTGAATGGGATTCGGCAATTCTTGGGGATTGCCGAACCGGGCCTTACTTCGGCGCCAGCACCATCAGCATCTGGCGGCCTTCCATGCGCGGATAGGCTTCGACCTTGGCGATTTCTGCAACCGCTTCGGCGACGCGCTGGAGCACCGCCATGCCGAGCTGGCCGTGGCTCAGCTCGCGCCCGCGGAAGCGCATCGTCACCTTGACCTTATCGCCCTCCTCGATGAACTCGACGACCTTCTTCATCTTGGTGTCGTAATCGTGGTCGTCGATGTTCGGACGCATTTTGATCTCCTTGATCTCCTGCGTCTTCTGAGACTTGCGGGCGGCGTTCGCCTTTTTCTGCGCCTCGTATTTATATTTGCCGACATCGAGGAACTTGGCCACGGGCGGATCGGCGTTGGGCGACACCTCGACCAGGTCGAGGCCGACCTCGCGGGCCTGTTCGATCGCCTCGCGCGTGTACATCACGCCGAGATTCTCGCCCTCATGGTCGATCACACGGACCTTGGGGCTTTGAATCCACTCGTTGAAACGGGGGCCATTCATCGGCGGCGCCTGCATCGGGCGGCGCATCATGGGCGGACGGATAGGTACTTCTCCTGCTGATTCATCGCGCGCGATATAAGGCTTCCCGGGCCAAACCGAAAGATGCGAAACGGCCGCCGCGATATTTGTCGCGACGGCCGTGTCCTCGGCGCAATGGCGGTCAGAACGCGCCGCGCAAGGTGACGCCGTACATGCGCGGTTCGCCGGGGAATCCGACGAACAATTGGTTGGCTGAGCCCGCGAAGCCGCTCGACGCCGGTGCGGCGACCGAGCGCCACGTCCCGCTGCCTTGCAGCGGCATGTCGGCGCCGATCTGGAAATAGCGCTGGTTGAAGATGTTCTGCGCCCAGAACTCCACGCCCCATTTCTTGTCGGGGCCGTAGAGGCCGATGCGGCCGTTCACCACGACGAAGGCGTCCTGCACCTTTTCGAGATCGAGATCGGAGCCGGTGTTGGTGTCGCTCTGCAGCCGCGCGTCGAGGTAGAAGAGCGCGGAAAGCTTGTCGCTGACCTGCGGAGACCAGCTCACCCCGGTGGTGACGGTGTAGCGCGGCGCGTTCGACACGCTGTTGCCGGGGAGCTGGAACAGCACCGGCGACAGCGGGCGCCCGCCGGTGCCGACCAGATTGTCGCGATATTTGGCGTCGGTATAGGTCAGCGCCATATTGACCGAGACCTGCCGGATCGGGCGCAGGAACGCCTCGATCTCGAACCCCTTGGAGATCACGCCGGGGCGCAGCCGATCGGGCGAACAGCCGCCGGTCAGCGCCGAGGCATCGCGATCCGCGCCCTGCAGACTATCGCGGCACGACTGGATGTTGGTGACCTCGAAGTTCACGCCATTATAGGTGTTGAGCTGATAGTCGCTATATTCCTGGTAGAAGCCGGCGAGGTTGATATCGACCCCGGGCCCTTTCCATTTGAGGCCGATTTCATAAGCGTTGACCTTCTCGCTGGCGAAGGCGAGATCGGCGGCCTCGGGGCGGCCGTTGCCCGGCATATTGGCCGGCAGCGCCAGCCGCGCCGCGCAGGCGGCATCGAACGCGGTGTTGCAGGTGCGATCGAGCGCTGAATAATCGAGGTTGAACCCGCCCGCCTTATAGCCCTTCGATGCCGAGGCGTAGATCATCAGCGCGTCGACCGGCTTGAACGACAAGACCGCGGTGCCAGTCCATTCGCCGTCGCTGAAGCGCGTGCCGGGCGACCCCGCCGCGATGCTCGGCGCGGTGCCGTTGATCACGCAGGGCAAGGCGGCGAGCGACTGGAACGGCGAATTGACGATCAGCGGGCAGAGCGTGTCGTTCTGCATCGCCACGCCTTGCAGCTTCTTGCGCTCCCAGGTGTAGCGCGCGCCGATCGTCAGCATCAGTTTGTCGGGCACCACATCGAAGGTATTGTGGGTGAAGATCGCATAGTTCGAGCTGTTCTGGCGGAAATCGGAGCCGTTGCTGCCGGTGCCGTTGATCGCGATATTGGGCTGGCCGAGCACCGCAGCGAGGCTGCCGAAGCCGGGGCGCGCCGGATTGGCGATCAGCGCCTGCAAGGTCGAGCGGGCGGTGCCGGGCGGCAGCGCGGCGATCGTCCGCTGCACCACGGGCACGTTGACGCAATATTGGTTGCTCGGCAGCAGCGCGCTCGGCAGCGCCTGCGCCATCAGCAGGCAATTGGCGTAGCGCTCGTAATCCTTGCCATATTTGATGTCGTCGGAGACATCGAGCCGCTCGCTCGAATAATAGCCACCGACCAGCCAGTTGAGCCGGCCGTCGAACGCCTCGCCCTGCAGCCGCAATTCCTGGCTGAACAGCCGGAAGCGGCGATCGAGATTCTGCCGGTTGAGGATATCGAGCGCGTTGAAATCGCCGTCCTGCCCCTGCTTGTTCTTGTAATCGCGATAGGCGGTGATCGAGGTCAGGTTGACGCTGCCGAGCTTGTAGTTGATCTCGCCCGAAAGCCCCCAATCCTCGCTTTTCGAGGTATAGGGCACCCCGGGCGAATTGGGCACGCCGTAGACGAAACGCTCGCCGCCGGGGATCGCCGGGTAACTCGCGCCGAGCGCCTGGAGCAAGGGCAGCAAGCTATTGGGCGAGACCGCGACCGATCCGTTGGGCTGCCGCGTCAGATTGCGCGTCGGGCCGAGCAGCACGCCGCCGCAGCAATTCTCGTTGCGCTTCGAATAATCGCCGATCAGCCGGATCTTGAGATCGGTCGACGGCTCGAACAGGAACTGGCCGCGCGCGAGCCAGCGATCGCGGTCGTTGATATCGGGTTCGCCGGGGGTGAGCGCCTTGAGATAGCCATCGCGCTTCTGCCATACCCCGTCGAGCCGGACCGCGGCGTTGCTCGACAGCGGCGCGTTGAGCGCGCCGTCGACCCGCCAATAATCGTAATTGCCGTAGCTCACCGCGCCCTTGGCGTGGAAACCGTCGAGCTCCGGCCCCTTGGTGACGATATTGATCAGCCCCGCGGTGGAGTTTCGCCCGAACAGCGTGCCCTGCGGCCCGCGCAGCACCTCGATCCGTTCGATATCGCCGAGTTCGGACAGCCCGACCCCGGTGCGGCTGCGATAGACGCCGTCGATGAACAGCCCGACCGAGCTTTCGAGCCCCGGATTCTCGCCCACCGTGCCGATCCCGCGGATGCGCGCGGTGAAATTGACCTCGCTCGTCGCGCCCGAGACGAGCAGCGACGGGGCGACCTGGTTGAGCGCGCGCACATCGGTCGCGCCGGTATTCTGGAGCGTCTCGCCCGACACCGCGGAGATCGCGATCGGCACGTTGGACAGCGCCTCGGCGCGGCGCGTCGCGGTGACGATGATGTCGCCGGGATTGTCGCTCGCGCGCGGCGCGGCCGCCGGATTGGGCTGTTGCTGGGCGAGGGCGGGGGTCGAGGCCAAGAGCGCCGCGCACGGCAAAAGACGCGGCAGAACAGCACTGCGCATAATCCATCTCCCGGTTTGCGGCTCTGAACAAATTATATGGCCGCTTCGGACAGGTTATGCGGTGATCGGGGTGCGTGTCACCACCCGATCATCTCCGACACATTTTATTACAGTGGCTGCGTCGTTTTGGTCACAGAATGACAATGCGACTGCCCTACGCATTCCGAGCAAGACCTGCCCCGTTCGCGCTGAGCTTGTCGAAGGGCGGCCCCAATTCTGGGGCGGCGGGACGCCCTTCGACAGGCTCAGCGCGAACGGGGCTAGGCGATCCTGATTTGGTCCGCGGTGCTTCAGCCCAGGTCGGGCGGCAGCACCTCGTCGCGCAGCCGCTCGATCGCCGCGGCGAGCGTCAGCACCTCCTGTTTCGCGCCTTCGCCGAGCGGGCGCAGCGCAACGGTGCCTTCGTCCGCCTCGCGCTTGCCGACGACGAGCAGGTTGGGAACCTTGGCCAGGCTGTGCTCGCGCACCTTATAATTGATCTTCTCGTTGCGCAGATCGGTCTCGACGCGCAGCCCGGCCTTGCGCAGCTCGGCGGCGACCTGCTCGGCATAATCGTCGGCATCGGACACGATCGTCGCGACCACCGCTTGCACCGGGGCGAGCCAGGCCGGCAATTTGCCCGCGAAATGCTCGACGAGGATGCCGATGAACCGCTCGTACGAGCCGAAGATTGCGCGGTGGAGCATCACCGGGCGGTGGCGCTGGCCGTCCTCCGCGATATAGCTCGCGTCGAGCCGTTCGGGGAGCACGCGGTCCGACTGGATCGTGCCGACCTGCCACGTCCGCCCGATCGCGTCGGTCAGGTGCCATTCGAGCTTGGGCGCATAGAAAGCGCCCTCGCCGGGCAATTCCTCCCAGCCATATTCGGCGGTGTTGAGCCCCGCGGCGGCGACCGCGTCGCGCAGCTCGTTCTCGGCCTGATCCCACATCTCGTCGGTGCCGAACCTCTTGTCGGGGCGCAGCGCGAGCTTGATCGAATAAGTGAAACCGAAATCCTTGTAGATGCGATCGGCGAGGTTGCAGAAGGCGCGCACCTCGTCGACGATCTGGTCCTCGCGGCAGAAGATATGCGCGTCGTCCTGGGTGAACTGGCGCACGCGCATCAGCCCGTGGAGCGCGCCGTGCGGCTCGTTGCGGTGGCAGCAGCCGTTCTCGTACAGGCGCAGCGGCAGATCGCGGTAGGATTTGATCCCCTGCTTGAAGATCAGGATGTGCGCCGGGCAGTTCATCGGCTTGAGCGCCATCCACTCGGCCTTGTCCGAGACGATCGGGCCTTCATCCTCGGTATTGGGCACTTCGTCGGGGATGACGAACATATTCTCGCGATATTTGCCCCAATGGCCCGATTGCTCCCACTGGCGCGCGTCCATCACCTGCGGCGTCTTGACCTCGCGATAGCCCGCGCCGTCGATCGCGCGGCGCATATAGGCTTCCAGCTCGCGCCAGATGATATAGCCCTTGGGGTGCCAGAAGACGCTGCCGTGCGCCTCGGCCTGGAGGTGGAACAGATCCATCTCCTGCCCCAATTTGCGGTGATCGCGCTTGGCCGCCTCCTCCAGCCGGAAGAGATGCTGGTCGAGCTGCTTCTTGTTGAGCCAGCCGGTGCCGTAGATGCGCGAGAGCATCGCGTTCTTCTGGTCGCCGCGCCAATAAGCGCCCGAGACGCGCGTCAGCTTGAACGCGTCCGGCGCGAGCTTGCCCGTCGAGGGGAGGTGCGGGCCGCGGCACATGTCGAGCCAGTCGTCGCCCGACCAATAGACCGTCAGCTCCTCGGCGTCGGGGAGCTCGGCGGCCCATTCGGCCTTGAACGTCTCGCCCTGCTGCTTCCAGCGGCTGATCAGCTGTTCGCGCGACCACACCTCGCGGCGCAGCGGCTTGTCCGCGGCGATGATCGCGCGCATCCGCGCCTCGATCGCGGGCAGGTCCTCTTCGGTGAACGGGCGGTCCTTGGGGGCGAAATCGTAATAGAAGCCGTCGTCGGTCGCCGGGCCGAAGGTGATCTGCGTCCCCGGAAACAGTTCCTGCACCGCTTCGGCCAGCACATGCGCATAATCGTGCCGCGCAAGCTCGAGCGCGTCGGCCTCGTCGCGCGCGGTGACCAGCGCGAGCTTGGCGTCATGCTCGATCGGGCGGTTGAGGTCGCGCAATTCGCCGTCGACCCGCGCGGCGAGCGCCGCCTTGGCGAGCCCCGGCCCGATCGCCGCGGCGACATCCGCCGGCGTGGTGCCGAGCGGCATCGCGCGGACCGAGCCGTCGGGCAGCGAGATCGAAATCATGTCGTTCATGTGAGGTCCTGTCGGTTCTGGCGGGCTTATGCACATCGTGGCGCCCGGGGGAAAGCGGCAGGAAGGAGAGGGCGGGCGCCTTGCTCTCCCCGTTCCCCGGGGAGGCGCCCGATCGCGGTCAGCCGACGCGCGTCAGGGCCCCCGGGAAGCCGGGGGTGGTAGTGGTCGGCCGGGATCGCATGAGGCGGCGCATGCGCGCGATATAGCGAAGCCGCGCGCAAACGACAACGGGCCCGACGTCTCCCGGTTAAGGGGGAAGTCGGGCCCGCGCCCTCGGTAAGCTACTGGAGGGAACTCGATACGCTACGCGAGTTAACCGGGCTGCCGCTCAACTTCAGCGGCAGTAACGGGGATTGTCCGAGCGCTCGATCGCGCGGCCGGCGAGCGCGCCGCCGACGCCGCCGATCAACGTGCCGGCGAGGCGATCGCCGCTATTGTCGATCGTGCGGCCGAGCAACCCGCCGGCGATCGCGCCGAGCACCGTGCCGGTGCCGCCGTTCGAGCAGCGACGGTTGCGGTAATAATGGCGGTTGTCGTCGTAACGACGCGCATTGTAGCCGCGATCGTAATAACCGCGATCGTAACCGCGATCGTAATAGCCGTTGTTGTAGCCGCGATCGTAATAACGCTGCGCATTGGCGGCGGTGGGGGTCATGGCGGCCGCACCGATCGAAAGCGCGACAGCGGCCAGCGACAGTTTCTTGAACATCTTACGTCTCCCGATCGAAGCCTCGCCAGTGGAGGGTCCGCTTCGTTGAAACCGTATCTGCGCGATTCGCGGCGAACCGATCCTGAATGCGTCGGTTATCGACCGTTCAGGGTCCGCGCGGCTATCGGGGGCGGGATGCGCCCCTTGTTGTTCCCGATCCTTGCCGTGCTCGCGGTGGTCCCCGGCTGGAGCGGGATCGATCCGGTGACGCGGCTCGCCCCCGGCGCGGTGGTGCGCGTGGTGCGCTACGTGCCCGAGGGCGGCTGGCCGGCGCGTATCGGGCGGCTGGAGCCGGTCGGCGCGGTCACGCTGTCGAGCGCGGCGCCGGGGTTCGGCGGGTTTTCGGCGCTGGCGATCGAGCGCGGCCGGGCGACCTTGCTGGGCGATTCGGGCAATTGGCTGCGGCTGCGCATCACGCGCGGCGCGGCCGCGGTGGAGACCGGCGCGCTCGGCGACGGGCCGGGCAGCGGGTGGAGCAAGGAGGATCGCGACAGCGAATCGCTCGCGATCGAACCGGCGAGCGGGCGGGCGTGGGTCGGCTTCGAGCGCGCCAATGCGATCTGGCGCTACGATGCCGCTTTCCGCCACGGCGAAGCGCACCGCGCGCCGCATGAGATGGCGAAATGGTGGGACAATAGCGGCGCCGAATCGCTCGCGCGGCTGCCCGACGGGCGATTCGTGGTGATCGCCGAGCGCTGGCGCGGGGCGCTGCGCCCGGCGTTGCTGTTCGCCGGCGATCCGGCCTCGCGCGCGACGCCGGTGGCGCGCTTCTTCTATCGGCCGCCGGCGGGATATGATCCCAGCGACGCGGCGGCCTTGCCCTCGGGCGATCTCTTGGTGCTCAACCGGCGGCATCTCGGCTGGCTGCGCTTTTCGGCGAAGCTGGTGCTGGTGCCGCGCGCGGCGATTCGCGCGGGTGGGGTCGCGTCAGGGCGCGAGATTGCGACGCTCGCGGCGCCGGTGGTCAGCGAGAATTGCGAAGGGCTTGCCGTGTCGCGCGAAAATGGCGCGACGATGCTGTGGATCACCACCGACAATGATCAGATGGCGTTCCGGCGAAGCTATCTGATGAAGTTCCGGCTGCGTTTAGCCACCCGCTCGGGCTGAGCTTGTCGAATCCCGAACGGTGGGAAGGAAAACGCCACACGGCCCGCCCTCCGCTGGGGAGGACGGGCCGCGTGTAACGACGAGCGGTTCGTCGTGAAGCGTCAGGCCGCGACGGCGGCGCGCTTCTTGACGATGTCGCGCTTCAGGCGGCGGGCGCGCAGCGACAGCTTCTCGTCGCTGGTCTTGACCAGCCAATTGTCGAGACCGCCGTTATGCTCCACCGAGCGCAGGCCGTGGGTCGAGACGCGCAGGCGCACGCTCTTCTCCAGCGTGTCGGAGATCAGCGTCACGTTCTGCAGGTTGGGCAGGAACGTCCGCTTGGTCTTGTTGTTCGCGTGGGAAACGTTGTGCCCCACCTGCCGGCCCTTGCCGGTCAGCTCGCAGATGCGCGACATGATCTTGATCCTGAATTCGGTTGCCCGGAAAGTGGGCGCCCCTACCGCGACCCGGCGATTTCGTCAACCCGATGGCGGGCAATATCGCATGATCGCTGGCCGAGCGCGGCGCGGCGCATTAGGCGGGGGGCGATGTTTCCGCTCCCGCCCCCGATGCGCGCCGCGCTCGATGCCGCCGCTGCGGCCGCTGCCGCGGGCGAAGTCCCGGTCGGCGCGGTGGTGATTCGCGACGGTGCGGTGATCGCCACCGCCGCCAATGCGCCGCGCCGGCTGCACGATCCCACCGCGCATGCCGAGATGCTGGCGATTCGCGCCGCGGCGGCGATGTTGGGGCGCGAGCGGCTCGAGGATTGCGACCTGTGGGTCACGCTGGAGCCGTGCGCGATGTGCGCCGGGGCGATCGCGCACGCGCGAATCGCGCGGCTCTATTATGGCGCAGCCGACCCCAAGGGCGGCGCGGTCGAGCACGGTCCGCGATTCTTCGCGCAGCCGACCTGCCACCACCGGCCGGAAGTGTTCGCCGGGATCGGCGATCGCGAGGCGGGGGAGCTGCTGCGCGATTTCTTCGCGGCGCGGCGCTAAAGCGGCCGACATCCCGTTTTATGTCGTCATGCCGGACTTGATCCGGCATCCACAGCCACAAGCGATTTCCCCTGCGATTCTGGATGCCGGGTCAAGCCCGGCATGACGTTAGGACGGATCAGCCCGGCCGCCGCTTGAGCAGCGCCGAGCGCTCGCACTGGCACACCACCTGATCGCGCTGGTTGATCAACTGGTGGGTGAAGGTGACGATCCCCGCATCGGGGCGCGATTTGCTCTCGCGCAGGCCGGCGACCTCGCTGGTCGCGCGCATCGTATCGCCGATGAATACGGGCTTGGGCATGACGAGCTTGTCGTAGCCGAGGTTGGCGACGAGCGTGCCGAGCGTCGTATCCCCCACCGACAGCCCGACCATCAGCGCGAAGGTGAAGGTGCCGTTGACGAGGATCTGCCCGAACTCGCTCGCCTTCGCCGCCTCGAGATCGAGGTGCAGCGGCTGCGGATTGTGCGTCATCGTCGAGAACAGCAGATTGTCGGTCTCGGTGACGGTGCGGCGAATCTCATGCTCGATCCGGTCGCCGATCTGCCATTGGTCGAAATAGCGGCCTGCCATGATTATTCTCCCGCCCGCTCGACCCGCGCGAGCAAGGCGCCCTCGCTGACCTGCCCGCCGGCATAAGCGTTCAATTCCGCGACCGTCCCGTCGAACGGCGCGACGAGCGAATGCTCCATCTTCATCGCCTCCAGCGTGAGGAGCTTCTGCCCCTTCGTCACGCTGTCGCCCGCGGCGACCTCGACCGCGATCACCCGCCCCGGCATCGGGGAAAGGATCGCGCCGTCGGCGGCGGTGCCCGCGGCGGCGCCCGACACCCGCGCCGGGGCGGCGAGGAACGACAGGCCGTCGTCATTGACCGCCACGCCGTCGTCGACCGGCTCGGCGACGACCGGCGCGCTGCGCCAGTCGGCGGGCAGATCGACGACATGCGCGCGCCCGTCAACATTGACCGCGGTGCGCAGATTGGTCGCGGCATTGAGGCGGAAGCCGATCGCGCCGCGCCACGGCTCGCGCTGCGGCGCGCCGAGCAGATCGCCGTCCTCGGGCGAGACCAATGTCGGCTCGCCGTAATATTCCTGCACCAGCAACGCGGCCGCCGCTTGCTTGAGCATATCGTCGGTCGGCTCGGCCGGGGGGAGCAAGGCATCGCCCTTGGCGGCGATGAACCCGGTGTCGATCCGCCCGGCGCGGAAATCCTTGTCGTCGAGCGCGCGCCACAGGAACGGCGCGTTGGTCTTGACCGGGAAGATGTCGGTCGCGGCACAGGCCCGCGCCAACGCCTCGCACGCTTCCTCGCGGGTTTCCTCGTGGACGACGATCTTGGCGATCATCGGATCGTAGAAGCCGGTGATCTCCGCGCCCTCATAGACCCCGGTTTCGAGCCGCACACCCTCATGCTCGCGGAAGATCTCCAGCCGCCCGGTCGAGGGCAAAAACCCCTTCGCCGGGTCCTCGGCATAGAGCCGCGCTTCCATCGCCCAGCCGTTGATCGACAGCTCATCCTGCTGCTTGGGCAGAGGCTCGCCGCTCGCGACGCGGAGCTGCCATTCGACCAGATCGACCCCGGTGATCTCCTCGGTCACCGGATGCTCGACCTGCAGCCGGGTGTTCATCTCCATGAACCAGATGCCGTCGGCGCGGAGCCCGGTCGAGGCGTCGGCGATGAACTCGATCGTCCCCGCGCCGACATAATCGACCGCGCGCGCCGCCTTGACCGCCGCGTCGCAGATCGCCGCGCGTGTCGCCGGGTCCATCCCCGGCGCGGGGGCTTCCTCGATCACTTTCTGGTGGCGGCGCTGGAGCGAGCAATCGCGCTCGAACAGATGGACGACATTGCCGTGGCTGTCGCCGAACACCTGCACCTCGATATGCCGCGGCGAGAGGATATATTTCTCCAGCAGCACGCGATCGTCGCCGAACGACGATGCCGCCTCGCGCTGGCATGACAGCAGGGCGTCGGCGAAGTCGGCCGCCGCATCGACCTTGCGCATCCCCTTGCCGCCGCCGCCGGCGACCGCCTTGATCAGCACCGGATAGCCGATCGCATCGGCCTCGGCCTTGAGCCGATCGGGGTTCTGGTCGTCGCCGAGATAGCCGGGGGTGGTGGGGACGCCGGCTTGCTGCATCAGCCGCTTGGCGGCGTCCTTCAGCCCCATCGCGCGGATGCTGGCGGGTTTCGGCCCGACCCACACCAGCCCGGCGGCGATCACCGCCTCGGCGAAATCGGCGTTTTCGGAGAGGAAGCCATAGCCGGGGTGGATCGCCTCCGCCCCGGTCGCCTTGGCCGCTGCGATGATGTGTTCGCCGACGAGATAGCTTTCGCGCGCCGGCGAGGGGCCGATATGCACCGCCTCGTCGGCCATGCGGACGTGGAGCGCGCGGGCGTCGGCGTCGGAATAGACCGCGACGGTGCGGATGCCCATCGTGCGCGCGGTGCGGATGACGCGGCAGGCGATCTCGCCGCGATTGGCGATGAGGAGCGACGTGATCATGCCGCGCACCCCGTCGTGCGCTGGCTCCAGGTGACGTTGAGCACCTTCCATGTCCCTCCTTCGCGCACCAGATCGAAATGATCATAGCCGCAGTGATGAATCTGCCCGTTGACCGTGACGGTATAGGGCGCCCAGACCATCGCGACGTTGCCGTCGATCTCGATCGCCGGGGTGCCGAGCCGTTCCTCGACCTTGTCGCCCGAGGGCTTGAGCCGTGCGGCGAAATCGGCCCAGCGGAACGAGCGCACGCCGGGTTGCGCACCCTCGCTCGCGACGGTGGCGCTGCCTTCGGGGCGGGTTACGCCGAGCACCGCATTGCCGTCGCCCGTGCCGATCGCGCCGAGCAACGCCTGGATCGGCGCCATCACCGCTGCATCGTCGTTGGCGGGCGGCGGCAGCGCGGTGCCCTTGACGATCGGGGCGACGGGGGTGACCTGCAGCAGCAGGGCGAACAAGGGGGTGATCATCACCTCTCCCATCACATGCGGAATATGCCGAAGCGCGGCGCTTCGGGGATCGGGGCGTTGAGCGTCGCGGCGAGCGCGAGGCCGAGCACGTCGCGGGTCTGCGCGGGATCGATGATCCCGTCGTCCCATAGCCGCGCGGTGGCGTGCCACGGATTGCCCTCGTCCTCGTAACGCTGGCGGATCGGCGCCTTGAATGCCTCGGCCTGTTCGGGCGTCCAGCTATCCGCATCGCGGTGGACGGTGGCGAGCACGCTCGCCGCCTGCTCGCCGCCCATCACGCTGATCCGGCTGTTGGGCCAGGTGAACAGGAAGCGCGGGCTATAAGCGCGGCCGCACATCCCGTAATTGCCCGCGCCGAAGCTGCCGCCGATCAGCACGGTGATCTTGGGCACGGTGGCGGTGGCGACCGCGGTGACCAGCTTGGCGCCGTGCTTGGCGATCCCCTCCGCCTCATACTTTCCGCCGACCATGAAGCCGGAGATGTTCTGGAGGAACAGCAAAGGGATGCGCCGCTGGCATGCCAGCTCGATGAAATGCGCGCCCTTCACCGCGGATTCGCTGAACAGCACGCCGTTGTTGGCGAGGATCGCGACCGGCAGCCCCCAGATATGCGCGAAGCCGCACACCAGGCTGGTGCCGTAGAGCGCCTTGAACTCGTGGAATTCGCTGCCGTCGACCAGCCGCGCAATCACCTCATGCACGTCATAAGGCGCGCGGACGTCCTGCGGGATGACGCCGTACAATTCCTCGGCTGCGAATCTGGGTGCGCGCGGGGTCTGGCGGTTGACCGTCGCGGGCGTCTCGGGCTGGAGCGTCGCGACGATATCACGGACGATCGTCAGCGCATGTTCGTCATTCTCGGCGACATGATCGACCACCCCCGATTTGCGGCCGTGGGTCTCCGCGCCGCCCAGCTCCTCGGCGGAGATTTCCTCGCCCGTCGCCGCCTTCACCAAAGGCGGGCCGGCGAGGAAGATCGTGCCCTGATTGCGCACGATCACCGTCTCGTCGGACATCGCCGGGACATAGGCGCCGCCCGCGGTGCAGCTCCCCATCACGCAGGCGATCTGCGGGATGCCCTTGGCCGACATATTGGCCTGGTTGAAGAAGATCCGCCCGAAATGCTCGCGATCGGGGAATACCTCGGCCTGATGCGGCAGGTTCGCCCCGCCCGAATCGACGAGATAGATGCACGGCAGCCGGTTCTGCTCGGCGATCTCCTGCGCGCGCAGGTGCTTCTTGACCGTGAGGGGATAATAGGTCCCGCCCTTCACCGTCGCGTCGTTGCACACGATCATGCACTGGCGCCCCGAGACGCGGCCGATCCCGGCGATCATCCCCGCGCCCGGCACCTCGCCGTCATAGAGATCGCAGGCGGCGAGCTGGCCGATCTCGAGGAACGGCGAGCCCGGATCGAGCAGCCGCTCGACGCGATCGCGCGGCAGCAATTTGCCGCGCGCGGTGTGGCGCTCGCGGCTACGCGCGTTGCCGCCGAGCGCCGCCTTGGCGACATCCGCGCGCAGCCGCTCGACCAAGGCGCGATTATGCGCGTCATTGGCGCGGAAGTCGGCGCCGTCCGGCGACAGCTTGGTGTCGAGGACGGGGGCGCTCACGCCGCGCCCACCAGTTCGCGACCGACCAGCATGCGGCGGATCTCGTTGGTCCCGGCGCCGATATCGAGCAATTTGGCGTCGCGCCAATAGCGTTCGACCGGCCAGTCCTTGGTGTAGCCCGCGCCGCCCAAAGCCTGGATCGCCTCGCCCGCCACTTTCACCGCGCTTTCCGAGGCGAGCAGGATCGCGCCCGCCGCGTCGAACCGCGTGGTGCGCCCGGCATCGCACGCCTTGGCGACGGTATAGACGTAAGCGCGCGCCGAATTGAGCGCGACATACATGTCCGCCACCTTGGCCTGCATCAGCTGGAACGCGCCGATCGGCTTGCCGAACTGCTTGCGCTCGCGGACATAGGGCAGGACGACATCGAGGCACGCCTGCATGATGCCGAGCTGGATCCCCGACAGCACGACGCGCTCGTAATCGAGCCCGCTCATCAGCACGCCGACCCCGCCATTCTCCGGCCCCATGACATTCTCGTCGGGGACGAAACAATCGTCGAACACGAGTTCGGCGGTCGGCGAGCCGCGCATCCCGACCTTCTCGATCTTCTGCCCGATCGAGAAACCGGGGAAATCCTTCTCGATCAGGAAGGCGGTGATCCCGCGCGACCCGGCGTCGGGGGAGGATTTGGCATAGACGACGAGGGTGTCGGCATAGGGCGCGTTGGTGATCCAGAATTTGGTGCCGTTGAGCCGCCAGCCGCCGTCGACGCGGGTCGCCTTGAGCTTCATCGACACCACGTCGGATCCGGCCGACGCCTCCGACATCGCGAGGCTGCCGACATGTTCGCCCGAGACGAGCTTGGGGAGATATTTCGCCTTCTGCTCCTCATTGCCCCAGCGGCGGATCTGGTTGACGCACAGATTGGAATGCGCGCCATAGCTCAAGCCGACCGAGGCCGAGGCGCGGCTGACTTCCTCGCAGGCGAGGACATGTTCGAGATAGCCGAGGCCGAGCCCGCCAAATTCCTCCTCGACGGTGATGCCGTGGAGCCCGAGCGCGCCCATTTCGGGCCACAGATGGCGGGGGAAGGAATCGTCGGCGTCGATCGATGCCGCGATCGGCGCGATCCGGTCGCTGGCGAAACGCCGCGTCGTCTCTCGGATCATGTCGGCGGTCTCGCCGAGTGAATGCAGGTCTTCCACCGTTTTCCTCTCGTTCCGTGCGGCGCCGGCCATTCCTCCCCCGGAGGGGGAGGGGGACCGTTGCACAGCAACGGTGGAGGGGTAGGGCGCCGCAAGCGGTGTCGCTTATGGCTTCTACCCCTCCACCAGCCTGCGGCTGGTCCCCCTCCCCTTCCAGGGGAGGAATGGCCGCATTCCCATACCGACTCCTGTTTACCCGTCCCGTGTGCGCGAGGAAAATTGAAAGGTGGCGCGGCACATTATAGATGGCATCTATGATAGACCGCTATCTGCTGCGCTATTTCCTCGCGGTGATCGATCAGGGCAATTTCTCGCGCGCCGCCGCGTCGTGCAATGTCTCGCAGCCGACGCTCTCGGCGGGGATCGCCAAGCTGGAGGCGTCGCTCGGGCGGCAATTGTTCACCCGCAGCAACCGCCGCGTCGCGCTGACCGAGGCGGGCGCGCGGCTAGTGGCGCGTGCGCGGCGGATCGAGGCGGAATTCCTCCAGGCCGAGCGCGAGGCGGGGGCGGCGCGCGCGGCAGGGCGGCTGCGCCTCGGGATTCTCTCCAGCACCCCGACGCGCTGGACCGCCGATTTCGTCGCGGCCTTGCCGCGCGATGCGGGCGAGGTCGAGCTGGTCGAGGGGCGCGAGCGCGAATTGATCGACCGGCTGACCCGCGGGCGGATCGACGCCGCGCTGACGATCGTGCGCGGCAACCCGCGCTTCGCGGCGCGGCTGCTGTTCGAGGAGCCGTATCTGCTCGCGCTTTCCGCGGCTCATCCGCTGAGCGCGCGCGAATTGCTCGCGGCGGAGGAACTGGTCGACGAGCCGATGATCGTCCGCCGCCAGTGCGAATTGCTCGGCGAGACGAGCCGGCATTTCACCGCACGCGGGGTGCGGCCGTTCTTTCCGGCACGCACCACCAGCGACGACCGCGCGCGCGCGCTGGTGGCGGCTGGGCTCGGGATCACCGTCGCGCCGGCGTCGTTCGGCGGCGAAGGGGTGGTGATGCGCCCGCTCGCGGAGTTCGATCACCGGCGCGAGATCGGCTTGCTCGCGAGCGACGCGGCGTTGCTGGCGCATCCGCTGCTCGAACGCCTCGCAGATGGGGTTGTCGCTCCCGCTCCCTGATTTACGTCATTCCCGCGAAGGCAGGAATCCATTCTCGCAGGTCAGCGAAAGAGTCGCTCCGCCAGCCAGAATGGATCCCCGCCTGCGCGGGGATGACGGGGGGGGGGCGACGGCTTATCCGATATCGCTTTGCGCGATCGGTACGATCTTGATCTCGACGCGGCGGTTCTGCGCGCGGCCTTCCTCGGTTTCGTTGGAGGCGATCGGCTGGGTCATGCCGAAGCCGCGCGTCGCGACGCGCGCCGCCTGCACCCCGCGCGATTCGAGATAGAGCGCCACCGCCGCGGCGCGCCGCTCCGACAAGGTCTGGTTATACGCGGCGCTGCCGGTCGAATCGGTATGGCCGTAGACGTCGATATAGGTGCGGTTGTTCTGCGCGTCGGACAGCACCCCCGCAACCTTGTCGAGCGTCTGCTGGAAGCGCGGCTCGACCGTCGCGCTATTATGCGCGAAATTCACCCCCGACGGGATGTTGAGCAGCAGATCGTCGCCCTGGCGGACGACCTGTACGTCGGTGCCCGCGGTGCGCTGGCGCAACTCGCGCTCCTGCTTGTCCATATAGGCGCCGATCGCCGCGCCGGCGATCCCACCGAGCCCGGCGCCGACGATCTTCTCGGTGCGATCGTGCCGCCCGCCGACCAGATCGCCGAGCAGATAGCCGCCGAGCGCGCCGCCGATCCCGCCGATCGCGGTCTTGGAAATGCGTTGCTGCCCGGTCTCCGGGTCGGTGGTGCAGGCGGCGGTCGTCGCGACGAGCACGACGAGCGCGGCGCCGGCGGCGATCCTGGAACGAACGAACATAACGATCCCCTTGTTCGATATGAGCGGAGACAACCGCGATTGCCGGTGCTTGTTCCGTAGCCGTGATGAACAGATGCTGATGATCACCGGTTGTCGTCACAGCATTTTACCGCCAAAGGTGGTCCCGAGACCATGCAACCGCCGTTCCCCTGGATCGACGTCCTGATCATCCTCGCGCTGGTGGCGCTGAACGGCGTGTTCGCGATGAGCGAGCTGGCGATCGTCTCCGCGCGCAAGGCGCGGCTCGAGGCGATGGCGCGTACCGGCCGCCCCGGCGCGCGCGCCGCGATCGCGCTCGCCGCCGATCCGGGCAAGTTCCTCTCCACCGTCCAGATCGGCATCACGCTGATCGGCATCGTCGCCGGCGCCTATTCGGGCGCGAGCCTCGGCCACCCCACCGCGGCGCGGCTCGAGGCGCTGGGGCTGGGGCATAACGCGGCGGAAAACCTCGGCTTCGCCTTGGTCATCGGCCTCACCACCTTCGCCTCGCTGATCGTCGGCGAGCTGGTGCCGAAACAGATTGCGTTGCGCTCGCCCGAGCCGATCGCGGTGGTGATGGCGGTGCCGATGACGTGGCTGGCGCGGCTCACCAAGCCGGTCGTGTGGCTGCTCGATTCGACCAGCCGGCTCGTCTTCCGCCTGCTCGGGCTGAGCCGCGACAGCGAGGATCAGGTCACCGCCGAGGAGCTCCACCTGATCGTCGCCGAAGCCTCCAAATCGGGCGTGATCGAGGAGCATGAGCGCTCGATCATCTCCGGGGTGGTGCGGCTCGCCGATCGCCCGGTGCGCGAGGTGATGACCCCGCGCACCGAGGTCGACTGGCTCGATGCCGGGCTCGACGATGCTGCGATCCGCGCGCGGCTGCTGGAGACGACGCACAGCCGGCTGCCGGTCGCCGAAGGGTCGATCGACGCGGTGATCGGGGTGGTGCAAGCGCGCGACATCGCCGCGGCATTGTTCCGCGGCGAAGTGCTCGATCTGGCCCGGCTGGTGCGCAAGGCGCCGGTGGTGGTCGACCAGATCGACGCGATGGACGCGCTCGACGCATTGCGCCGCGCCGAAGTGCCGATGGCGCTGATCCATGATGAATACGGCCATTTCGAAGGGATCGTCACGCCGGCTGATCTGCTCGCGGCGATCGCGGGCGAATTCGCCTCGGACGCCGATCTGGAGGACGGTCCCTCGATCGTCGAGCGCGACGACGGCTCGCTGCTCGTGGCGGGCACTGCGGCGGCGGACGTGCTGGCGGAGCGGCTCGGGATCGATCTGCCGGAGGATCGCGATTACGCCACCGTCGCCGGGCTCGCGCTCGCGGTGCTGCGCCGGCTGCCCGCGGAAGGCGAGAGCTTCGTCGAACAGGGCTGGCGGTTCGAAGTGGTCGATCTCGACGGGCGACGGATCGACAAATTGCTCGTCAGCCGCACGGCGGACTAGCGGCTCAACCTCCGTTCGCCCTGAGCTTGTCGAAGGGCTGCACTTCTTTTCCGCGGAAGAAAAGGACAGGGCTTCGACAAGCTCAGCCCGAACGGAGAGGGGACGTGTGCCCTATCCCGCGTTGCGCGCCATGATCGCCGCGAACCCGGCTTCCATCTCGTCGATCGTGCGGCGCGCGATCGGATGTTCCAGCGCGCGCTCGAAATAATGCGCGACCCGCGGGTGCGCCTTCACCCTCTCCCATGTCCCCGCCATCGGATCGATGATCCGCGCCAGGGCAAGTATCGGCACCAGGGCGCAATCCGCCGGGGTCGGGGTTGTCGCCGGGGCGTCCGGGATCAATTTCTCGATCGCGTCGAGCCCCTTTTCGATCGTCGCGCGCGCGGCGGCGACGACATCGGGGGCGTCGCCCATGCGGAAGACGAGATGGACCATCAGCGGACGCAGCCCGACCCCGACCTCGCCGATCGCCAGCGAGACGAGTTCGCGCGTGCGGGCGCGGGCCAGCGGGTCGGTGGGAAGCAGCGCGGGGCCGTCGAGCGTGTCGTCGAAATAGCCGACGATCGCGGCCGATTCGCACAAATGCCCGCCGTCATCGAGCGCGAGCACCGGGACGCGCCCCATCGGGCTGATCGCCTGGAATTCGGGGGATTGCATCTGCCCGCCGAGCGGGGGCTTGACCGCAATCTCATGCCCCTTGGCGCGCGCCGCCATCAGCACGCGCTGGACGAAGGGAGACGCGGTCGACCCGTAGATATGCATGGCATTCCTCTCCTTCGTTATTGTGCGGCGCCGGCCCGCTCCCCGCCCGGTCTCCCATCTGGATATGCTCGTGGGAGGCCGGGTGGGGAGCGCACCGGTGCCGTACATGCGGTGAAACCGCGTTTTGCTAACGGCGCTCAGACGATGCCGAGCGCCTGCCGGTAGGTTTCGAGCAGCGCGTCCGCCTCGTCGCGGTGATGCTTTTCCATCTTACGCAAACGGATGATCGCGCGCATCGTCTTGGCGTCGAAGCCGGTCGACTTGGCTTCGGCATAGACGTCGCGGATATCGTCCGCGAACGCCTTCTTCTCCTCCTCCAGCCGCTCGATACGCTCGATGAACAGGCGCAGTTGCTCGGCGGAAACATTGTCGGTCATGAATCACTCCAAAATCTGTCCGCGCGGATTAGGGAGCGGGCGTCTGCGCGACAACCCCGTGATGCATGACGAATGCGACATGTTCGAGCCGCGTCACATCCTCCAGCGGGGAAGCGTCGACCGCGATGATGTCGGCGCGCTTGCCGGGGACGATCGCGCCCAGGTCGTCGCGCCCCAGCGCGTCGGCGGCGGAGACGGTCGCGGCGCGGATCGCGGCGGCGGGGGTCATCCCGGCCTTGACCAAAAGCGCGAATTCCTTGGCATTGTCGCCGTGCTTGGAGACCCCGGTGTCGGTGCCGAACGCGACCTTCACCCCGGCGGCGATCGCCTTCTTGTGGCTCGCCATCGCCGCGGCGGCGGCGGCCTCGGCCTTGGGGATCGTATTGGCGGGGAGCGCGCCGCTGCGCGCCTGCTGCACCGCGGTGACCGGGGCGATCATCGTCGGGACGAGATAGGCGCCCTTGGCCTTGAACAGCTTGATCGCCTCGTCGTCGAGGAACGAGCCGTGCTCGATCGTGTCGACCCCGGCCTCGAGCGCGGCCTTGGTCCCCTCGGCGGCGTGGCTGTGCGCGGCGACCTTGCGCCCGAAGCCGTGCGCGGTGTCGATGATCGCGCGCATCTCCTCCGGGGTCATCGCGCGGCCGAGCCCGCCGGCGACGTTCGACAGCACGCCCCCGGTCGCGGCGAATTTGATCACCTGCGCACCGAGCCCGACCTGCGCGCGCACCGCGCGGCGGCAATCGTCCGGCCCGTCGCAGGTGTTGATCTGGTGCTGGTGGACCGCATCGGCCCATTCCTCGGCCAGCCCGTTCATCCCGTCGCCATGCCCGCCGGTGATCGAGATCATATTGCCGGCGTTGACGATCGACGGCCCCTCGACATCGCCGCGCTCGATCGCGTCGCGCAGCGCGCGGACGCCGCGCGGGCTGCCGCCGAGATCGCGCACCGTGGTGAAGCCGGCGCCGAGCGTCTTGCGCGCGTTGACCACCGCCATCATCATGTCGTCGGCGTCGTCCTGGTTGAGCCGCGCGAGCCGCGCGCGCATCGGATCGCCGCCGATCCCCCAGAGGTGGACGTGGAGATCGATCAGCCCCGGCAAGACGAATTTGTCGCGCAGCTCGATCAGATTGGCATTGGCCGCGGGCACCGCGAAGCCGTCGCGCACCTCGGCGATCACCCCGTCGCGGATGATGATCGTGCTGTTGCCGCGCGGCGCCTCGCCCGGCCGGTCGAGCAGCGCGCCGGCGTGGATATAGGTGATCTTCGTCGGTGCGGTGGTCTGCGCGACGGCGGGCGCCGCGGTGGTGACCGCGAGCGCGATCAGCAACTTCCTCAACATTCCCCTCAAACTCCCGTTCGGCAGGGGATGCATCGGCGCATCCCTTCGTTGCCGAAGCAATGAGTTAGAGGAAAGCTGGCCGATTGGGCAAGCGCGTTGGCGGCTTCGTCACCCCCCGGTGGGTGCGGCGCTTAGCCGCGCGCATTCTTCGCGACGCTTTCCTCCATCCGGCGGAGCTGCTCCGGAGTTGCCTCCTGCTGGTGATGCGCCTTCCACTCGGCATAAGGCATGCCGTAGATCGCGGTCCGTGCCGCCTCGCGCTCGAGCGCGCCGGCCTCGCCGATCCAGTCGGACAGGCAGTTGCGGCAGAAGCCCGCCAGCCCCATCAGATCGACGTTCTGCGCGTCGTCGCGATGCCGCAGGTGGCGGACCAGTCGGCGAAAGGCCGCCGCAGCGGTGGCGTCGTCGATCGCATCGATCGGGTCCATATTCTTGCTCCACGGTTGATCGGTCATGATTAGGCTTTAGGGTCGCATCCGAAATCCCACGCAAGCGGGATTTTCGGTGCGGCACCGGCCCGCTCCCCCAACATTAATCCAACCGCCCGATCGGGACGAGGAGCCAGATGACGAAAGCGATCAACCCGCGTAGCCGCAAGGTTCGGATACTTGCGACCCTCGGGCCGGCGAGCAACACGCCAGAGATGATCGCTGCGCTGTTCGAGGCGGGGGCGGATGCCTTTCGCATCAACATGAGCCACGGCGATCAGGAATCGAAGATCCCGGTGATCGCGGCGATTCGCGGGCTGGAGAAGCGCTTCGGCCGTCCCACCACGATCCTTGCCGATCTGCAGGGCCCCAAGCTGCGCGTCGGGCGCTTTGCCGGCGGGCGGGTGATGCTCGAAACCGGGGCGACCTTCGTCCTCGATCGCGACACCGCCCCCGGCGACGCGACCCGCGTCGAACTGCCGCACCGCGAGATTTTCGCGGCGATCGAGCCGGGCGCGCGATTGCTGCTCGACGACGGCAAATTGGTGCTGCGCGTCGTGGAGCATGATGCCGATCGCATCGTCACCACCGTCGAGGTCGGCGGCGCGCTCAGCGACAGCAAGGGGCTCAACGTCCCAGACGTGGTGGTGCCGATGGCGGCGCTGACCGTGAAGGATCGCAGCGATCTCGCCTTCGCCTGCGAGCAGGGGGTGGACTGGATCGCTCTGTCGTTCGTCCAGCGGCCCGAGGATCTCGCCGAGGCGCGGCGGCTGATCGGCGGCAAGGCGGCGCTGCTCGCCAAGATCGAGAAGCCCGCGGCGATCGAGCGGCTCGAGGAGATCGTCGAGATGTGCGACGGGGTGATGGTCGCGCGCGGCGATCTCGGGGTCGAGCTGCCGCCGCAATCGGTGCCGCCGTTGCAGAAGCGCATCGTCGAGGTGTCGCGCCGGATGGGCCGCCCGGTGGTGGTGGCGACGCAGATGCTCGAATCGATGATCAAATCGCCGTCGCCGACCCGCGCCGAAGTGTCCGACGTTGCCACCGCGATCTACGACGGGGCGGATGCGATCATGCTCTCGGCGGAAAGCGCCGCAGGGGATTGGCCGATCGAATCGGTCGCGATGATGAATGCGATCGGCGAGGCGGTGGAGCGCGATCCGATGCACGGCGAACGCGTCCATTTCACCGAGACGCGCCCCGATCCCACCACCGCCGATGCCTTGGCCGAGGCGGCCAAGAGCATCGCGCGCACCGTATCGGCCAAGGCGGTGATCTGTTTCACCACCTCGGGCTCGACCGCGCGGCGCATCGCGCGTGAGCGTACGCCGGTGCCGCTGCTCGTCCTCACCCCGAAGATGGAGACCGCGCGACGGCTCGGCCTCCTGTGGGGCGCGCATGCGGTGCATACCCGCGACGTCGAATCGTTCGAGGAGATGGTCGCCAAGTCGAAGCGCATGGCGCTGCGCCACCGCATCGCCGCCGCGGGGGACAGCGTGGTGGTGATGGCCGGCGTCCCGTTCCGCACGCCCGGGTCGACCAACGTGCTCCATGTCGTGCGGCTGATCGGCGACGAATTGAAGGGGCATGACGGGTAAGGGCCCGGTTGAAAATGCGGTTTCGCCGCATTGCGCGGTACGGCCCGCTCCTACTCCTCCCCTGAAAGGGGAGGGGGACCAGCCGAAGGCTGGTGGAGGGAGCCCCAGGCGATGACGCCCGCGGCTTCCACCCCTCCACCGTTGCTGCGCAACGGTCCCCCTCCCCCTCCGGGGGAGGAATGGCAGTCACCCCCCGAACGCCTTGGTCAGCCCGACGAACACCCCGCGCCGCGGGCCATATTGCGGCGCGCCGACGCCCACACCGGTGCCGTCGCGGATCTCATATTTATGGTCGGCGAGGTTGATCACATCGACCCGCACGTCGAGGTTCGGCCCCGCGAAATGGTGGCTCGCGGTCAGGTTGATCTGCGCATAGCCGGGGAGATGCCCGCCATTGGGGATCGACGTCCCGTCGGCCAGCACGGGGGTGGTGCGCAGCCCCGAGCCATAGATCATCGACCCGCCCAGTGCGCTTCCCGCGAGGATGCCGTGCTTGAACGAATAGGTCAGCCCGGCTGACCCGGTATAGGTCTGGTCGTGATCGAGGAAGATATAGTGATTGTTGATATAGGCGAGTTCGTCGGGCGCGAAGCTGAACTGGCTTGAGACGATCTGCCGCCCCTTGGCGCGCGCCACCGCGAAATTGGCGTAGAGGTTCCACGGCCCGCGCATATAGGTCGCATTCGCCTCGACCCCGCCGATCCGACCCTTGGCATAATTGAACGGCGTGAGGATGATCGGCGCGCCGAACTGCCCCTCATCGAGCAGATTTTCCGAGATGCGGTAATAAGCGTCGACGCCATAGGTGAAATAGGCGCTCGGCTTGGCCTGGAAGCCGACGTCGAAATAATGCTGCCGCTCGGAGAAGGGGGTGGTGTCGTCCTGGACGACCGGCGCGGCGCTGGTGCCGGCGAATTTGGCGATGCTGGTCGAGGAGACCAATTCGAACGGCGGCGGGACGAAATAGCGCGCATAGCCGATATGCGCGGTCAGTGTGTCGTTGGGCTGCCACACCAGATTGGCGCGCGGGCTGAGCTGCTGCTCGGTGCGGAACGCCGCATAGCGATCGTAGCGCGCGCCGAGGTTGAGCGTCAGCGTCGGCCCGAGCTTCCATTCGTCCTGCAGATAGGCGCTGAACGTGGTGGCGTTGCTCGCGCCATCGTCGACGATCGAGATCGGCTCGCCGGCCTGTTCGCCGGTATCATCGACCGGGAAGACATGGGTGGTCGTGTCGCTGGTGCTGTGATCGTGGATCAGCAGCACGCCGCCGCGCAAGGTGTGCGAGGCACCGAGGTGATAGACCGCGTCGACCTGCCCGCCGATCGCCAGATCCTGCTTGAACGCCGCCTGCGCCTGGCCGTTGAACAGCAATTCGCCGAGCACGTCGGGGCGGTAGCGCAGCGAGGAATAACGCGCGAACAGCGATGCCTGGATCGTCAGCGGCTCGTCGTCGTGGAGCCAGCTCAGCTGGCCGAAGGCGGTCCGCTCGAGCTGGCGCTCGTCGAGCTTTTCGCTGGGATAGGCCGATTGCCCGCCCACCGTCCACGTCCCGTCGGGCTGGAGCCCCGCGGGGTTGGGGATCTGGAACCATTGGTTCGAATAGCCCCCGACAAACGACACGCGATTGTGATCGTTCAGGATATGATCGACATAGGCGAAGGCCTGATATTGATCGGTATTGTCGTGGATCGGGGTGGATCGCCCGTCGACGCTCTCGATCCCCAGCGCATCGTGGCGATAATCGCCCGAGACGAAGTAATTGGTCTGCCCGCTCGACCCGCCATAGGTGAAGCTCGGCTCGATCGTGTCGTGGCTGCCGCCGTAGATCGACATCGTGCCGCCGTTGGAGAACATCCCGCTCTTGGTCGTGATGTCGATGATCCCCGCGCTGCGCAGGCCATATTGCGCCGGCAGCGCGCCGGTCAGCAGATCGACCTTGCTGACCAGCCGCGGCGACAGCGTCTGGCCGAACACCGCCAGCCCCTCGGGCAGCACGGTGCCGTTGATGCGATATTGCAGCCCGTTGTGATCGTCGCGGACGTGGAACTGGCCGAAGCCGTCCTGCACCACCCCGGGCAGTTGCAACAGGATCTGGTTGAACTGCTGGTTGTCGCCGCCGGGCAGCGCCTTGATCGCGGCGGTGTCGATGCCATAGCTGGTCGCGCCGAGGCTTGGCTGGATATGCGCGCGCGCTTCGTCGAGCCGCTTCGCGGTGACGACGACGTCCTTGGGCGCCGCGGGGCCGGCGTCGGTCGCGTCGGCCGGCGGGGGATTGTCCGCGGCATAAGCGGACGAGGCGGTGGAAAGCGCGAGGAAAGCGATACCGGAAAGCAATCTGGGCCGCATGACGACTCCATGATATAAGATAACATTTCCCGGTAAGAGGTGGCGCTAAGCCTTCTTCGGCCCGATTGCAAGTGCTTCTGCGCTAAATGGCGAAGCCCAGCGCGCGGAGATCGGCGCGCAATCGCTCGGCGCCGGTGAACAGCAACGCATGCATCCCAACAGCCGCCGCGCCGTCGACATTGGCCTGGCGGTCGTCGACGAACACCGCATCCTGCGCGGCCAGCCCGAATCGGTCGAGCGCGAGGTGGTAGATCGCCGCATCGGGCTTCATCAGCCGCTCCTCGCCGGAAACGACGATATCGCGGAAGCGATCGAACATCGCGGCTTCCTGCGCGCGGAACGGCGGGAAGAATTCGTGGCTGAAATTGGTGATCGCGAACAGCGGCACGCCCGCCGAATGGAGATCGCCGACCAATTCGGGCATCCCCGGCATCGGCCCCGGGATCTGCTCCGAGAAGCGCGGTCCCCAGGTCGCGATCAGCGCGGCATGATCGGGGAAACGCGCGGTCAGCTCCGCCGAGGTATCGGCGAAGGCGCGGCCCATATCGTGCTGGAAATGCCATTCGCGCGTGCAGATGTCGCGCAGGAACACGTCAAGCGCCTCATCATCGGGGATGAGGCGCCGATACAGGACCCGCGGGTCCCAATCGTACAGGACGTGGCCGACGTCGAAGATGACGCTGCTGGGATGCGGCATCGTCTCGCGTCGACCGGCAATCAGGGCTGGATCAGCCCTGACGCGCCTTGAAGCGGCGATTCGTCTTGTTGATGACGTAGGTACGGCCGCGGCGGCGGATCACGCGGTTATCGCGATGCCGGTCCTTGAGCGACTTCAGGCTATTGCGGATCTTCATGGTGGATTCGCTTCTTGAAAATAGGTTCTCGTGAAAGCGTGGCCGCCTAGTGCCGAGGGCCTTGCAAGTCAAGCCGGAGCGCGCGAGACGAGGCCGATAACAGGGCTTTTGGCCGATACGAAGGATTCGGGCATGCGTAAGATGGTCGTCGCGATGGTGGTGGGGCTCGGTGCCGCCGGGCTGGCGGGGTGCGCGACCGCGCCGACCAGCTTCCCGGTGCAGGTATCGCGCTATCATTATGATGCGATGGCGACGCGCGGCACGATCACCGTCGAGCCGCTCCCCGGCGGCACCGTCGCGAGCATCGAATATAAGACCTATGCCGCGGCGGTGGAGGCCGAATTGCTCCGCCAGGGCTTCACCAGCCCGCCGCCCGGGACGCGCGGTGAGTATCTCGCCACCGTCGCCTTTACCCGCGCCGAGCGTCCGCTGCCGCCCAAGCGTTCGCCGTTCACGATCGGAATCGGCGGCGGATCGTTCAGCGGCGGGCGCGGCGGCGGGGTCGGGCTCGGCGGCGGGGTGAGCTTCCCGGTCGGCGGCGGGGGCGAGCGCGTCGGGATCGTCACCGAGCTGTCGGTGCGCATCCGCCACGGCGCCGACGCGGTGTGGGAAGGGCAGGCGCAGTCGCTGACCGACACCAGCGCCCCCAATGCCGACGTCCAGGCGATCTCGGCGCGGCTCGCACATGCGCTGTTCACGGGGTTCCCCGGCGAGAGCGGGCGGACTATCGAGGTGAAATGACCCTCAGCATCAATTCCGCCTTCGACGGCGGCAATATCCGCGTCATCGGGCAGGACGGCGATCGTATCGATCTGGAGATCGTCAACGATCACCTGTCCGATTTCTATCAATGGTTCTATTTCCGCGTCGCGGGGCTGGCCGGACGGCAGGTGACCTTCCGCATCGTCAATGCCGCGGGCTCGGCCTACCCGTTCGGCTGGCCGGGCTATCAGGCGCGCGTCTCGACCGATCGCCGCCAATGGCGGATGATCCCGACGCGTTACGCGCATGGCGTGCTCGAATTCGACTGGACCGGCGACGCGCAGGTCGCCTGGTTCGCCTATTTCGCGCCCTATACGATGGAGTTGCACGCCGATCTGATCGCGCGTATCGCGGCCAGGCCGGGGGTCGTCCATCGCGAACTCGGCCTCAGCCTCGACGGCCAGCCGATCGATTATTTCCGCGTCGGCAGCGGCGCCAGGCAGGTGTGGCTCTATGCCCGCCAGCATCCCGGCGAATCGATGGCCGAATGGTGGATGGACGGCGCGCTCGATTGGCTGACCAGCGATGCCGCGCGCGATCTGCTCGCCAAGGCGACCGTCCATGTCGTCCCCAACATGAACCCGGACGGCACCCGCCGCGGGCATCTGCGCACCAATGCCGCGGGGGTGAACCTCAACCGCGAATGGCATGCCCCGACCGCCGAGCGCAGCCCCGAGGTATTGTGCGTCCTCAAGGCGATGGACGAAACCGGGGTCGATTTCGCGATCGACGTCCACGGCGATGAGGCGATCGCCGCCAATTTCATCGCCGGGTTCGAGGGCATCCCGTCATGGACCGACGCGCACGGCGAGAAATTCTACGAATTCGGCCGCCGGCTCGCCGCCGCCACTCCCGATTTCCAGACCGAGAAGGGCTATGAGAAATCGGCGCCCGGCAAGGCCAATCTGTCGATGTCGACCAACCAGCTCGCCGAGCGCTTCGGCGCGGTATCGGTGACGCTGGAAATGCCGTTCAAGGATCATGCGGTGAATGCCGACCCGGTGTTCGGCTGGAGCCCGGAACGGTCGCGCGGCCTTGCCGTCTCGTGCCTCGAGACGCTGGCCGGCATGATCGACGGGATCTGACGCGATGGAGCTGCGCGAGGGCGGGCTGGGCGATGCGCGGGTCCGCGCGCTGATCGAACTGCACCTCGCCGAAGCGCGCGGCTCGACCCCGGCGGACAATGCGCATGCGCTGGGCGCGGCGGCGCTCGATCGCCCCGACATCAGCTTCTGGGCGATGTGGGAGGGGGAGGCATTGCTCGGTATCGGCGCGTTGCGCGCGCTCGATGCGGGGCACGGCGACCTCAAATCGATGCGCACCGCGCCGGCGCATCTGCGCCGCGGGGTGGGGCGGGCGATGCTCGCGCACCTCATCGCGCTGGCGCGGTCGCGCGGCTATACGCGGGTCAGCCTCGAAACGGGGACGGCGCCGATGTTCGACGCCGCGAACCGGATGTACGAGGCGGCGGGGTTCGTCGATTGCGCGGCTTACGGGGGTTATCCCGCGAGCCCGCACAATCGGTTCATGACGCTGGTTTTGTAGCGATCATAGTTCGTAGGTCGGCGTGGCATCATCGTCGGGCATCGGAGGGTAGACGATTGGCTTGTCGCCAAAATATTGGCGGACGATAAGCTCGCGTCGATCGAAATCATACAAATCTTCCTCGCTCATTTCATCAGGATAGTTGAATTTTGCGGTAAATTTGCCGTTTTCGATAAGGTACTCGATCTCGGCCCAGCGCAGATCGGAATCCTGAGCCTCCCAAAGATCGTACAACACGCTGCCGAGGCTGTTCAGGTCAGGTGATCGATAGAGAATCTGATCGCCAAGGTTCTTATAAATCGACGGAGCGACGTACTCGCGATCGAGTTGCGCGTACAATAGGGTGGCGTGGAGAGGATATTCGGTATCCTCAGCAAGGAGGCTTCCGATCTCAGCGAGAAGGCGCTCGGTTTCATTGTTTTGCATCGCTTTTCTTTCCGCTTTCGTTCGGGATCTGGATGCTGTGCTCCCGGTCATTGATTGTGAACCACGCGTTGATCAGGGATGGGCGCTGTGATTCTCCCTCATAAACCGGGACGATCCTAAACCAGACCCTTTTCCCTTCGGCCTTCGCACGTGCCCATTGATCTTCCATCGCGCGATAACGGCCGCGGTTCACTTTCGCGTCCTGCGCAAAGTGATTGAACGCGTCGGTCGGGCCGTTGAAGCGTGCGCCGACATAATGCCCACCATCATCGGTCGGCCGCCGGTCGGCGCCACCGGCACGGGCTTGCGCCGAGCGTGAGCGGCTCGGTTTCTTCGCCATGTCGACCTCGCCTGAAACCTCTCGCACCTTCGCATTGGGGTCGAGTTGGTAAGCATATCCATTGCGCACGATCGTAACGCGGTTGACGGGCTTGGTGATAACCGCTCTCGGCGTGCCCGCTCGCGCCCGGGTCGCGCGCCCATCTTGTTTCCGCTTTTCCGGAAGTCCCCAATCCCCGCTAGCGCCGCCACCGCCGAAGCCGCCGCCCCGCCGCCGGTAAATCCGCCACCGTCCCAGCGCTGTGCGAAAAAATTTCCAGTCCCGGCAAAGGTGAAGCGTCCGGTCCGTGGGTCGTGCCACGGATTGAACTTGACCTCCCTGCCGTCTGCGCCGCGCGCAACCGGCCACCTCCCGGTCCGCATCCACACCACAAAGGCGCGCCGGCGCTCGCTCTCGATATTGTCGATCATCTATGCCCCCGCTGCTTCGAGCGGCGAGAACATTTGAAGAACATTCTCCAACAAGTCAATTGTTCTGGTCGTGTCCAACGCGCCTTTTTCCGCGGCTTTCGCTCTGCTAGCAGGCAAAGATGAGCAATTCCCGCGGCATCCCGCTTTCGCTTTTCGCCTTCTCGATCTTCTACGGCGGCATGGTCTGCATCGCGGGCGTGCTCGGCAACAAGCAGGTCGCGCTCGGGCCGCTCGCAGTGGAGGCGGGGATCTTCGCCTTCCTGCTGCTCGTCGTCACCTCCAGCGCGGTGGCCGAACTGCACGGGCGCGACGTCGCCAACCGGCTGGTGCGGATCGGTTTCGTGCCGCTGATCGTTTCGCTGCTGCTCACCCTCGTCGTGCTCGCGGTGCCGGCCTCGCCGGAAATGGAGCCGGCGCGGCTCTCCGCGTTCGAGACGATGATGACCGGCACCCCGCGCATCTGGCTCGGCGGGATCGTCGCCTACGGCACCTCGCAGACGCTCAACGTCACGATCTTCGCCTGGCTCAAGAAGGGCGAGGGCGGGCGCCTCTTGTGGCTCCGCGCGGGAATCGCCAGCGTGCTGAGCCAGGTGGTCGATACCTTGCTGTTCGTCACGATCGCTTTCTGGGGGGTGTTCCCGATCGGCGCGCTGCTCGTCGGGCAGATGCTCGCCAAGGTCACGCTGTCGGTGATCCTCGTGCCGTGGCTGATCTATCTGTTCGTCGCGCTGGGGCGCAGGCTGGACGGCGCGCCCGTTGCCTGATGCGCGGAGTCAATCGCGCGTTGCCCTGATCGGCTTTGAACCCTAAGCGCGCGCGCATGACCGATCACACGCCCACGCCCGATCTGCTCGCCAAGGCCGAAACCCTGGTCGAGGCGCTGCCCTATCTCCAGCGCTATGCCGGCAAGACCTTCGTCGTGAAATATGGCGGGCACGCGATGGGCGATCCCGAGGCGCAGCGCGATTTCGCCGAGGATGTCGTGCTGCTCAAGGCGGTCGGGATCAACCCGGTGGTGGTCCACGGCGGCGGGCCGCAGATCGGATCGATGCTCAAGCGGCTCGGGGTCGAATCGCGCTTCGTCGACGGGCTGCGCGTCACCGATGCGGAAACCGCGCAGGTCGCCGAAATGGTGCTCGCCGGATCGATCAACAAGGAAATCGTCAGCTGGATCAGCCACGCCGGCGGCCGCGCGGTCGGCATTTCGGGCAAGGACGCCGGGCTGGTCCGCGCGGAAAAGGTCGGCCGCACCCAGCCCGATCCGCTGCAGGGGATCGAGCGCAACGTCGATCTGGGCTTCGTCGGCGAGCCGGTGGCGGTCGACCGGCGGCTGATCGATTCGCTGGTCAGGGACGGGATCATCCCGGTGATCGCGCCGATCGCCGCGGGCGCCGACGGGCATACCTATAACATCAACGCCGATACGATGGCCGGCGCGATCGCCGCCGCGCTCGGCGCCTCGCGCTTCTTCCTGCTCACCGATGTCGCGGGGGTGCTCGACAAGCAGGGCGAGCTGATGACCGATCTCACCCCGACGGATATCGCCGGGCTGCGCGCCGACGGGACGATCTCGGGCGGGATGATCCCCAAGCTCGAAACCTGCGTCGCCGCGGTCGAGGCCGGGGTCGATGCCGCGGTGGTGCTCGACGGGCGGGTGCCGCACGGCATGTTGCTCGAAATCTTCACGCGGCGCGGCGCGGGGACGTTGATTCGTCGCAAGTGACTCGAAACGCGTCCTGTTTTGGGGTGCGATTGTCGTTAACGTCCAATTAGGAATCGTAAAAAGAAGGTAAACGCTGCCCCGCCGAGTCGGAATCAGGTCCCAGCTCGTAGCTTTGCGCAATGGGAGCAGACGATGAGAATAATTGCTTTAACGGGGGCCGCCGTGTTGGCGGTCATGGCGCCGGCGGCCTATGCGGCGCCGACGATTCACTTTGACGGCGGTTCGGGCACCACGGCGGCGGGCACGACCGTTTTCCAGAATTTCGACAGCTATGCGCCGGGCACGCTGCTCGGCACCAAGACCTATGCCTTCGATGCCAACAGCAGCCTCGGGGTCCGCCCGGCTTTTGGCAGCACGGGCAATTTCGCGTCGGTCGTCGGGGGCGGCACCTATACGGTGAATTTCGCCGCGACCAACATCCTCTCCTTCGTGCTCGGGTCGCTCGACAGCTTCAACAAGCTGACGCTGCTGTTCGCCGATAACAGCTCGGTCACCTATCTCGGCAACCAGATCATCGGCGGCCTGCCGTATATCAGCGGCGATCAGCACAGCCCGCTGAGCAACGGCGTGGTGACCTACAACGCCAATGGCGGCCCGCTGATCGTCGGCGCGACCTTCAGCACGCGGAGCAATTCGTTCGAGATCGACAATCTCGCGCGCGGCGGCGTGCCCGAACCGGCCACCTGGGCGCTGATGATCCTCGGCTTCGGCGCGGTTGGCGGGGCGGTTCGCTACCGTCGGCGCGCGACTGTCCGCGCCTGATCGGGGCGCGATTGTAAGAACGGGGGAGCCGCCGGCGGTCGCGCCGGCGGCTCCTTTGTTTTGTCCGACGGCGTCGCCAGTCGGGCGCGGGTAAGAGAAAGCAAGCGCGATTATACGCCGCAATCATCTCTAACGTCCGAAAATGGGTCAGGAATTTTTACAAGAGTTGATTGGCCTCCGCCGCTGCATATCACCTAGTGAAGACCCGATTAGGCTTTCGTGATTGCGCAAGGAGTCGGGTGATGAGGACGATTGCAATGCTCGGGGCCGCTGCGCTGGCCGCCATGTCGGTGGCGGCGGATGCGGCGCCGACGATCAGCTTTGCCGGCGGCACGGGCACGGCCGCGCCGGGAACGACGGTTTTCCAGGATTTTGAGGGTTATGCGTCGGGTTCGTGGGCGGATACCAATACCCAGTTCGTCAACCCGACCGGCACCAATAATGCGCGTCCCGCTTTCGGCAGCACCGGGAATTTCGCGGCGATACGCGCCAACGGCAGTTATACGGTGAATTTCGGCCCGACGAATCTGTTCTCTTTCGTGCTGGGATCGCTGGATAGTTATAACTCGCTGAACCTGCTCCTGGCCGACGGCAGCAGCGTCAGCTATGCCGGGGGCGAGATCATCGGCGGGCTGTCCTATGCGAGCGGCAACCGCACCAGCGCCACGAGCAACGGCGTGGTGACCTATAATGCCAATGGCGGGCCGCAGATCGTCGGGGCGACCTTCATGTCGGGAAAGAGCTCGTTCGAAATCGACAATCTCGCCGCCGCAGTGCCCGAACCGTCGACCTGGGCGATGATGATCTTCGGCTTCGGCGCGATCGCCGGCGCGATGCGCCACCGCCGCCGCGCGGCGCGCGCGTTGGCCTGATCGCGGCGCATTGGCCTTGCAACAGAGCCGTCGGCGGTGGCGCCGGCGGCTCCTTTCCTTTGCGCGCAAGCCGCCCCATATCGGCTGCCCATCGACAGTTGTTGCGCCGGGCGGTAGGCGTCGGGGTGCAACGCAACAAGTAAAGAGGGCCGCGTGCTGACGCTCACCATCATCCAGATCCTGCAAGTGTTGCTCGATGTCACCTGGTGGGTGATCGTGATCCAGTTCGTCCTGTCGCTGCTGATCGCGTTCAACGTGATCAACATGCAGTCGAACTTCGTCCGCACCCTGGCTTATGGCTTCGACCGGCTGACCGAGCCGCTCTACCGCCCGATCCGGCGCATCCTGCCCAATCTCGGCGGGCTCGATCTGTCGCCGGCGCTGGTGCTGCTGGCGATCGCGATCCTGCGCATCATCCTCAACAATATCGCCGCCAGCATCGTGTTGGGCGGCGCCTGAGCCGCCGATCGGGAATGACGGGGGAGGGCGTGGCGGCGCGCGCCAAGCGGCTGTGAGCGCCTGGCGCGAGACCGATAGCGGCATCGCGCTCGCGATCCGCGTCACCCCGCGCGGCGGGCGCGACGCGTTGACCGCCGGGACGGACGAGTATTTCGCGGCGCGCATCGCCGCCGCGCCGGTCGACGGCGCGGCCAATGCGGCGCTGATCGCGTTGGTCGCCAAGACCTTCGGCGTGGCGAAGCGCGACGTGACGGTGACCGGCGGCGAAACCGCGCGGCTCAAGCGGCTGGCGATCACGGGGGACACGCGGGCGCTGGCCGAACGCGCCCGCGCGCTTTATGGCGAGGCGCTATGACGGCAACTATGATCGACGGAAAAGCATTCGCCGCCGGGCTGCGCGCCCGCGTGGCGGAAGGCGCGGCACGGATATTCGCGGAGGCCGGGCGCAGGCCCGGGCTGGCGGTGGTGCTGGTCGGCGACGATCCGGCATCGTCGGTCTATGTCCGCTCGAAGGGCAAGGCGACCGTTGCGGCGGGGATGGAGAGCTTCGAGCATCGCCTGCCCGCCAGCACCGGCGAGGCCGAGCTGCTCGCTTTGGTCGCGCAGCTCAACGCCGATCCGGCGGTCGACGGTATCCTCGTTCAACTGCCCTTGCCCAAGCATATCGACGAACGCGCGGTGATCACCAGCATCGACCCCGAAAAGGACGTCGACGGTTTCCACCCGGTCAACGCCGGGCGGCTGGCGACCGGGCTTGAAGGCTTCGTGCCCTGCACCCCGTACGGCTGCCTGATGCTGCTCAAGGATCAGCTCGGCGATCTCGCCGGGCGCGACGCGGTGGTGATCGGCCGCTCGAACATCGTCGGCAAGCCGATGGCGCAATTGCTGATCCGCGAAAGCTGCACCGTCACGGTGGCGCATTCGCGCACCCATGATCTGCCCGATGTCGTACGCCGCGCCGATATCGTCGTCGCGGCGGTGGGGCGCCCCGCGATGGTCAAGCCCGATTGGGTCAAGCCCGGCGCGACGCTGATCGACGTCGGGATCAACCGCACCGATACGGGGCTGGTCGGCGATATCGACCCGGCCTGCGCCGAGGTCGCCGGCGCGATGACCCCGGTGCCGGGCGGGGTCGGGCCGATGACGATCGCCTGCCTGTTGCGCAACACCCTGGTGTCGGCGAGCCGCCGGCTCGGCGTGGCTTACGCCATCTGATGACCGAGCTGTTCCTCTCGGCGTTCGTCACCTTCTTCGTGGTGATCGATCCGCCGGGATGCGCGCCGATCTTCGCCGGGCTCACCGCGGGGGCGACGCCCGAGCATCGCCGCGCGATGGCGGTCCGCGCGGTCGGCGTCGCGGCGCTGATCCTCACGGTGTTCGCGCTGTTCGGCGAGAAACTGCTCCACGGGCTCGGGATCGAGCTGGCGAGCTTCCGCATCGCGGGCGGGGTAATGCTGTTCCTCATCGCGCTGGAGATGGTGTTCGAAAAGCGCACCCAGCGCCGCGAGGACCGCGCCGCGAAGGTCACCCCGGCCGAGGCGGAGGACGTGTCGATCTTCCCGATGGCGATGCCGATGATCGCCGGCCCGGGCTCGATCGCCTCGGTGATGCTGCTGATGGCGCGGAGCGACGGCCTCGAGCGCAGCCTGATCGTGCTCGCGGCGATGTGGCTCAATCTGCTGATCGCGCTGATCGCCCTGCTCGCCGCGGGGAGCCTGATGCGGGTGCTCGGGCCGAAGATCGAGGCGGTGGTGACGCGGCTGCTCGGGGTGCTGCTCGCCGCATTGGCGGTGCAGTTCGTGATCGACGGGCTGCAGGCGCAGTTTCACTGAGGGTGGCGTTAGCGCGATTCCCTCTCCCCGTTCGGGCTGAGCCTGTCGAAGCCCTGCCCTTCTCTTCCAAGGAAGAAGGGCAGCCCTTCGACAAGCTCAGGGCGAACGGGTGGGAGAGAACCTCCGCGCCCCTATTCGATCCGGAACGCGCGCAGCGGTAGGTCCGCCGGCAGCGGCACCGATACCAGCCACGGGAAGCGTTCGCCGTTGGCCAGCCGCGCGTAGAAGCCGCCCGGCGCGCGCGCGCGATAGATCGTCGATTCGGCCATGTTCGGACACAGCAGCAGCAAGGTCGCGCCGTGCCGCTTCATGATCGCGTGCGCCTGCTCGGGCGAGCCGGTGAAGGCGTGCTGGACATCGAGGATCGCGTCGCCGTTGCGATGATAGGGGCCGGCGATCGCCGAATGATGCGTCAGCGTGATCAGCCGCGGGCCGAGATCGACGAAGGTGAATACGGTCTGCGCCGGCAGGCGGTTGAGCGGCGCCATTGCGGGCATCGTCACGCAGCGCCCGTTCGCCTTGTTGACGCGGTTGATATAGGGCGTGGGCTTGTCGATCGACGTCCATTGCAGCGCCAGCCCGGCGAACAGCCCCGAGATCAGCACGAAGCCGAGCGCCGGGCCGAGCACCCGCACGAAGATCGACCGGTGGGTGAGCATCGGCGGCAGCAGCAGCCAGGCGAGCGCGGAAACGCCGGGCACCGCGAGCAATTGCGCCGCCGGCCCCGCGCGGATCTGCCACAACAGCATCGCGACCGCGAAGGCAGCGAACAGCAGCACGCTCGCCCAATTGACCAGCGCCGGGGTGCGGCGCGCGCGCCACGTCGCCAGCCCCGCGCCGATCAGCCCCATCACCGGCAGCGCGGCGACCGGAAAACCGGTGCGGAAAGCGTGTTTGTAGATCGGCTTGGCCTCGCGGATATTGCCCAGCCAGTTGCGATACAATTCGTCCGACACCTGCTCGGGCCGGCCGAGGCATTGCGGGAAGACCAAAGCGAAGCCGGCGGCGATCGCCCCGCCCGCGACGAGCGCGAGCACCAGACGCAGCTCGCGCCGCTGCGGCGAGACCAACGCCAGCACGAGCAGCATCGCGCCCGCGGCGACCATCACCGAGAGCCACACCGGGGTCAGCGCGTCGCACCGCGCGACGCGATTGGCGTAAGAGGCGAAGGCGGCATAGCCCGCCGCGGACCCGCCCGCGAGCGTCAGCGCATAAGTCGCGAGCCGGTCGCGCGCCTCCGGCTGCCACACCCAGCGCAGCGTGATGATCGCCCCGGCCATCACCGCATAGGGCAGCATTTCGAGCCCGATCGTCAGCGATACCGCGCTGGCCACGCCGACGATCGCGCCGCCGCGCGCGCCCTTGGGGTCGCACAGCCCGGCGACCGTCAGGCTCAGCATCGCGAGCTGCCAGCCGTGATGATCGATCCGTTCGGGCATGAACATCAGCAGCGCGACGGTCGAGCACAGCGTGAACACGATCGCCAGCGGCCACGCCAGCGGCGCGACCAGCCGCCGCACCGTCGCCGCCAGCCCGACCAGCGCGAGCGACAGCGGCAGCAGCGGCGCGATGCCGCACGCCAGCCGCTCCGCCTCGGCATTGCCGACGAACGGCCGCAACAGCAGGATCAGCCCGGCAATCGGCAGGTCGACAAGCCGCGTCCAGTGGATGTTGAAGCCCACCGGCGGATCGAGCCGGTAGTTGCGCAGATCGTACCAGCCCTGCCCGGCGAGCAATGCGCGGACCTGCATCAGCCGCATATTGTCGTCGGTGTCGCCCAGCGACAGCCAGTGGATCGCCGACCAGCGCTGCGCGACGAACCAGATCGTGATGACCAGCCAGGCGAGCAGCGTCAGCCGCAGCCAATGCCGGTCGAGCTGGGCGAGAGACGACGGGACGTCGCGCTTTATCAAGGGGACTTTCCTCAATCGGCCGACGCCACTAGACGGCGGGGCCGGTAATTGCCGGTTCGCCGCTGTATCGCGGCCGGCGCAAAGGGCAAGGCGTGGAAGCGGTTCTGAAGCATATCCGATCACCCGAGACGCGCGAGATTTTCTGGCAGCTGGTCCGCTTCGGCTTCTTCGGCGGGCTGTCGACGCTGATCTACGCCGCGGTCTATTGGCCGATCGCCACTTATGGGCAGAAGGAATGGCCGCTCGCCAACAGCGCGACCTGGCCGGTGGCGGCCAATCTGCTCGGCTATGTCGCGGCGGTGCTGTCGGGCTATGTCATGCACAGCCGGTGGAGCTTCCGCGGCCACGGCACGCGCGGCAATCTCGCGCGGACCGGCGGGCGTTTCTTCGCCACCTCGCTGGTGAGCCTCGGCATGAACACCTTCTTCGTGTGGCTGCTGACCGGGCCGATGCACGGCCCGACGTGGTGGCCGCTGGTGCCGGCGGTGTTCTTCACCCCGCTCATCACCTTCGTCATCAATCGTTTGTGGGTGTTCGCCTGATGGACCGCCGCGTTTATGACCGCATGGCGGAGCATGACAGCACGCATTGGTGGTATCGCGCGCGCCGCGACATCCTCGCCGATTTCATCACCCGCGAAGGGCATTTGCCCAGGGACGCGAAGATCCTCGAGATCGGCTGCGGCACCGGGCACAATCTGCCGATGCTCGCCAGCTTCGGCGCGGTCGACGCGATCGAGATCGATCCCGCGGCGCGCGCCATCGCCAGCCAGCGACTCGGCAAGCCGGTTGGCGCCACGCCGCTGCCCGCGCTCGCCGACGTTCCCAGGGCGCATTACGATCTGATCGCGGTGCTCGACGTGGTCGAGCATATCGAGGATGACGTGGCGGCATTGCGCGCGATGCGCGAGCGGCTCGCGCCGGGCGGGCGAATCCTGATCACCGTGCCCGCACACCAATGGATGTGGAGCGCGCACGACGTGGTGAACCACCACCACCGCCGCTATTCCAAGACGACGCTGGCACAGGCGATCGCCGCCGCCGGGCTGCGCCCGCGCAAGCTCGGCTATTTCAATTCGCTGCTGTTTCCGCTCGCCGCCGGTGCGCGCGTCGCCGGGCGGCTCACCGGGCGCGACGACAGCGACGACAGCCCGCCGCCGGCGCCGGTCAACCGCTTGTTCGAGACGATCTTCCGCATCGAACGCCACCTCGTCGGCCGCGTCCCGATGCCGCCGGGGGTGTCGATCCTGTGCTTCGCCGAGCCCGCCTAACCTCGTTCGGGCTGAGCCTGTCGAAGCCCTGCCCTTTTCTGCCGACGAAGAAAGTGCAGCCCTTCGCCAAGCTCAGGGCGAACGGGTCACGGGTCACCCCGGTCGTGAGACCGGGGTAACAGTGCAGGCACCCGCTCAGATCGCGTCGAGCGCCTGCGCGAAATCGGCGATCAGATCGTCGGCATCCTCCACCCCGATCGAGATGCGCACCAGATTGTCGGTGATCCCCAGCGCCTGTTTGCGCGCGTCGGGCACCGACAAATGGGTCATCCCCGCCGGGTGGCTGGCGAGCGTCTCGGTGCCGCCGAGGCTTACCGCGAGCTTGGCGATGCGCAGCGCGTCGAGGAAGCGGAACGCCTCCGCCTCGCCGCCCTTGAGGTAGAGCGAGAAGGTCGATCCCGCGCCGGTGCAATGCCGGCGATAGATATCCGCCTGCCGTTCGTCCTTGCCGCCTTCGAGGAAGCCGAGATAGCCGACGCGCTCGACCTTGGGGTGTTCGGCGAGGAAGGCGCAGACCTTGGCGGCATTCTCGCCCGCGCGGCTCATCCTGAGTTCGAGCGTCTCGAGCGAGCGCAGCAGCATCCACGCGGTATTGGGGTCGCAGATCGTCCCGATCGTGTTGCGCATCAGCCGGATCGTATCGATGTGATCCTTGCGCCCGAGCACCCCGCCGGCGACCAGATCGCTATGCCCGCCGGCATATTTGGTCAGCGAATAGACCACGATATCCGCGCCTTGCTTGAGCGGCTTGTGCCACAAAGGCCCGAGGAAGGTATTGTCGATCGCGATCGGCGGCTTGGCGGCGTGATTGGCGAAGATCGCATCGCGGCTCGCCGCCACCGCCTCGACATCGACCAGCGCATTGGTCGGGTTGGCGGGGCTTTCGAGATAGATCAGCGCGACATTGCCCGATGCCGCCTTGCCCAGCACGGTGTCGATCTCGGCGCGGGTCGCCCCGGCCGGGAAATCGAGCCAATGTACCCCGAACCGGCCGAGGATGCGCGCGATCAGCGTTTCGGTCGCGGCATAGAGCGGCCCCGAATGGACGATCGTGTCGCCCGGCTTGACCATCGACAGGAACAAAGTGGCGATCGCCGACATGCCCGAGGAGAAGGCCAGCGCGTCCTCGGCTTCCTCCCACACCGCGAGGCGATCCTCCAATATCTCCTGATTGGGGCCGTTGAAGCGCGAATAGACCAGCCCCTCGGCGCCCCCGGGGCGCTTGCCGGTGACGCCCTCGAAATGGCGCTTGCCCGCCGCGGCGCTGGGGAAGACGAAGGTCGAGGTGAGGAAGATCGGCGGCTTCAGCGCGCCTTCGGACAGCGCCGGATCATAGCCGTGCCCCATCATCAGCGTCGCGGGCTTGAGCTTGCGACCCCCGATCCGGTCGACCTCGGGGCGCGGCGCGACGCGTGGGTCCGTGCGCCCGTCCACCGCGTCGTGGCCGGGGTCGTTGCTTTTGGTCATCATGATCTCCGAGCGCATGGCGGCGCGCCGGGATCATCCGGCGCGCGACCTGTTACATGCGGATATCGTGCCGGAATTTCAGCTGCCGCGATAGGGGACGAAACTGCCCATCACGCAACTGCCGCTATCGATCCGCGTCGTCATGTCGCGCGTCCGCGCGATGTCGCCGCGGCACAGCCGGCTGCTATATTGCCGGGTGATCAACGCATCGCCGCGCGCCACCGCCTCGCATCCGCCGCCGGTGTCGTTGACATAGGCGAGCTTGGGGCTGACGCGATAGATGAGCCGCGGCCCGATCGCCTTGAGCGAGGCGTTGTTGAACCGCGTATCGAGGCAGTCGACCGGCTTGCCCGGGGTCAAGCCGCTGACTTCCTTCTGGAACGCGGCCTCGTTGCTCGCCGCGCGATCGGCCTGCGACGGCGACGACGCGATAGCGACCGCACCGGCGCCCAGCGCCGCGGCGGCCAGCGGAATAAGGACCATACGCATCACCAACACTCCTTCATGCCCCGCGGCGACAATATAGGACGGTCAGCCGCGAAATTCATCCTTCGCGCGCCGCCGCGCGGCGAGCGTTTCGGCGTCGGGCGCGCGCAGGAACGGGTTGGTGTCGCGTTCGAGCGCGATCGTCGTCGGGACGGTCGCCTCGCCCGCCGCACGCGCGGCGTCGACCTCGGCCATCCGCGCAACGATCGCGTCATTGCCGGGCTCGGCGACCAGCGCGAAGCGGCCGTTGGCCTGGGTATATTCGTGCCCGCAATAGACCCGCGTCTCGGGCGGCATCGCGGCGAAGCGGCGCATGTTGGTCAGCATCTGCGCCGCATCGCCCTCGAACAATCGGCCGCAACCCATCGCGAACAAGGTGTCGCCGGTGAACACCGCATCGTCGTCGGCGAAATGGAAGGCGATATGCCCCGCTGTATGCCCCGGCACCGCGAGCACCGTCGCGCGATGCGCGCCGAGCGTCACCACATCGCCCTCGCCGACGCCGCGGTCGAGCTTGCCGATCTTGGCGCGCTCCGCCTCGGGGCCGATCACCGTGGCGCCGGTCGCCGCGACGATCGCGTCATTGCCGCCGACATGATCGGGGTGCCAATGGGTGTTCCACACCTGCGCGATCGTCCAGCCGCGCGCGGCGGCGGCATCGAGCACCGGCTGCGCCTCGCCGGGGTCGACGACCATCGTCTCGCCGCTGTCGGCATCGTGCACCAGCCAGCTGTAATTGTCGTTGAGCACGGGGACGCGGATCACGTCGAAGTTGGTCATGCGAGGCTCCTTCGGGCGGCGAGCGCGGCGCCGCCGAGCATCTCGGTCAGCGCGGCGGCGTGGCGCTGGTGGGACAGCGGGGCGGCCTGCCCCGCCCACAGCGGCGAATAATCGCCGCGCCCCGCGCTCTCGGCATGTTTGCGCAAGGGTGCGAGCGCGGCGCTGGCGGTCGGGAAGGGCGGGGCGCCGGGGTTGACCGCGCCCAGGGTCTCGATCAGCCGGTTGCGGATGCCGCGCGCGAGCCCGCCGGAGAACAGATTGGTGAACACGCTGTCCTCCGCCCCCGGCCCGCCCAATGCGGCGCGGTGGACGGCGCTGGCGAGGCTCTCCTCGGTCGGCAGATAGGCGCTTCCCACCTGCACCCCGGTCGCCCCGAGCATGATCGCGGCGGCGGCGCCGCGCGCATCGGCGATCCCGCCCGCCGCGATCACCGGCACGTCGACCGCATCGGCGATCTGCGGCACCAGCGCGAAGGTGCCGACCGGGCGATGGCCGTGGAGGAAATGCCCGGCATGTCCGCCGGCCTCGAACCCCTGCGCGATGATCGCGGCGCATCCGGCCGTCGCCAGATGCCGCGCCTCCGCCACATTGGTCGCGCTGGCGATGACGCGCGCGCCGGTCGCGCGGACGCGGGCGAGCAGATCGGGGCTGGGGAGGCCGAAGTGGAAGCTGACGATCTCGGGGCGGGTTTCCTCGACGACATGCGCCGCCTCGGCATCGAACGGCCGGCGCGCAGGGGGCGCGTCGCCCGACGGCTCGATCCCCTCGGCGGCATAGAGCGGCGCGAGCAATGCGCGCCACGCGCTGTCGTCGGCGTCCTGCGGCGGGTGGTGGCAGAAGAAATTGAGGTTGAGCGGGCCGGAGACCGAGGCGCGCACCGTCGCCACCTCGCTCAGCAACCGCTCGGGGGCGAACATCGCCCCGGCGAGCGACCCCACCCCGCCGCCGCGGATCGCCGCGATCGCGAGCGCCGCGTCGCCGAACCCGGCCATCGGCGCCTGGATCACCGGATAGCGCGCGCCGAGCGCGGCGAAGAAGTCGGGCTTACTCAAGGCCATTACCAGCCGGTTTCACCATTCCTCCCCCGGAGGGGGAGGGGGATCGTTGCGAAGCAACGGTGGAGGGGTAGAAGCCGCGGGCGGCATCGCCTGCGGCTGATACCCCCCGCGCGGTGTTGCGTAGGGCCGATACCCCTCGAGCGGCATCGCCTGCGGCGTCCACCCCTCCACCAGCCTGCGGCTGGTCCCCCTCCCCTTTCAGGGGAGGAATAGCGAGCGGCCCGCTGCCGGCCGATATGCCGCCAAGGGAAATTGCCGGACCGACTCTCACCACGTCCCGCTATTGGGCATCGACGCCCACGGCTCCTGCGGCGGCAGCACGCCGTCCTGCAACAGCTCGACCGAGATGCCGTCGGGCGATTTGACGAACGCCATATGCCCGTCGCGCGGGGGGCGGTGGATGATATGCCCGGCGTCCTGAAGCCGCTGGCACGTCGCGTAGATATCGTCGACGCGATAGGCGAGATGGCCGAAGTTGCGCCCGCCGGTATAAATTTCCGGTTCCTTGCCCTCGGTCGGCCAATTGTAGGTCAGCTCGACTTCGGCCCGCGCGCGTTCGCCGTTGGCGGCGATATCCTCGGGCGCGGCGAGGAAGATCAGGGTGAAGCGCCCCGCCTCACTCTCCATTCGCCGCACTTCCTTCAGCCCGAGCAATTCGAAGAAGGCGATCGTCTTGTCCGGGTCGGCGACGCGGATCATCGTGTGGAGATATTTCATCATTTCGCTCCCGTGGGGGTATCGAATTGCGCCAATGCCTGTCCGGCGGCAATCCCCGCCGGCGCGCTCGGCGCGAGCCGTTGCGCATTGGTCCAGGCGGTCCTCGCGCCGGCCGCATCGCCCGCCAGCGCGGCGATATTGCCCGCTTCGAGCTGGACCTGCGCGTCGTCCGAGGCGCGCTTCAACGCCTCGGCGATATCGCTTTTGGCACGTGGCAGATCGTTCATCCGCCGCGCCAGCGTCGCGGAGAGCAGCCAGGCGAGCGGATCGTCCGCCGCGTCGTGGGTCGCCGCGTCGAGATCGGCGCGCGCGCCCGTCATGTCCCCCGTCGCGACCAATGCGCGCGCGCGATCGAGATGCACCTCGCCGAGCGGCAGCCCGGTCAGCGCCCCCGCCGCCAGCGCGGCATCGAGCGCGGCGCGCGCCTTGATCGGATCATTGGCGGCGAGCCGCGCATTGCCCGCCTCCGCCCAATAGGTCGCCGCCTGCGCGTCCTTCTCGGTCTCGGCGAGATGCGCCGCCGCCTCGAACGCGGCCGCCGCGTCGGCGTAGCGCGACTGCGCGGTCAGCGCGAGCCCGAGGCATTGTTTGGCCTTCGATCCGCCCCCGGCGAGCGACCAGCGCTCGGCGATCCGCTCGGCTTCCGCCGGGTCGCCGCGGGTCAGCGTCACGCAATGCGCGGCGGGATCCTCGGCGGCGAGCAGCAGGGCGATCAGCGGGATCATCGCAACACATCCTCCACCGCGCGGACGATCAGCGCGATGTCCGAGTCGCGCGACAGGCGGTGGTCGCCGTCCTTGATCAGCCAGGTCTGCACATCGGCTGAACGGATCAGCTCGGCGAGCCGCCCGGCGCGGTGCCACGGCACGTCGGGATCGCGCTGCCCCTGGACGAAGCGCACCGGGCAATCGATCGCGATCTCGCCGAACATCAGCCGGTTGGCCTCGCCCGATTGCCAGAAGCGGCTGGTGTAGACGGTCGGTTGCGGGCCGTAGGGGTTGGCGCGCTCGATCCGCCCTTCCTGCAAGAGCCGCATCTTCTCCTCGGTGGAAAAGCCCCAGTCGGTGAAATCGGGCGCGGGGGCGATGCCGACGCAGGCGACGACGCGGTCGGGCCGCTGGATCGCCGCCGACAGCATGATCCACCCGCCCATCGACGAGCCGACCAGCACCACCGGCCCTTCGGCGACCTGATCGATCATCGCCAGCGCATCGTCGCGCCAGTCGGCGAAGCTCTGTTCCTCGAACCTGCCCTCGCTCGCGCCGCATCCGCCGTAATCGAAGCGGAGATAGCCGCGGCCTTGCGCCTTGGCCCATTGTTCGAGCGCGATCGCCTTGGTGCCCTCCATGTCGGAGGCATAGCCGGGGAGGAAGACGATCGTCGGGCCGGTGCCCGCGGTGTGATGGAAGGCGAGACGGGGACGCATGTCGGGGGATTTAGGCGTCGAAGCCGTACAGGACAACGGCGCGACATGCGGTTCCGCGCCGCCGCAACCCTTCCGTCATTCCCGCGAAGGCGGGAAACCATTCCGTCATTCCCGCGAAGGCGGGAAACCATTGCCGCCGCCGTAGCGGCTCCTTCGATGACCTCCGTGAATGGATCCCCGCCTTCGCGGGGATGACGGAGAAGAGGCTGTACCGAGCGCGTATTCAGCGCGCGCCCAGCATCTCGACCATCCGCTGCGCGAGCAAGGGCAAGGTATCGTCACGCGCCCCCATCACGACGATGCGGTCGCCCGGCGCGGCTTCCGCCACCAGCGCGGCGGCGGCGGCATCGCGATCGGGGATGTGCCGCGCGTCGCCGCCCGCGATCGCGATATCGCCGACGATATCGGCGCTGGTCACCTCGCGCGTCACCGTCCCGCCCTGATAGACCGGATCGGGCATCACCAGCCGGTCGCCCGGCGCCAGCTTGGCGGCGAACATCGCGATCAGCTCGCGCCGCATCACCTTGAGCGGGCCATAGCCGTGCGGCTGGAACAGCAACAGCAGGCGCCCGGGAAAGGCGTGGAGCGTATCGAGCGTGGCGGCGATCTTGTCGGGATTGTGCCCGAAATCGTCGATCACCGCGACGCCGCCGGCGCTGCCGACCAGATCGAACCGGCGCTTCAACCCGGTGAAACGCTCGATCCCCGCGATCGCCTGGTCGAGCGGGATGCCCGCCGCGAGCGCCGCCCCGATCGCCGCGAGCGCGTTCGCCACATTATGCCGCCCCGGCACCGCGAGGCGGACGCGCGTGCCGCCGAGCGAGAAGCTTGCCGCGAACGGCTCCTCGACCACGTCGGTCGCCTGCAGATCGGCGGCGCGGTCGATCGCGAAGCGCGTCACGCGGTCGCGCGGCAAGGCGAGCGCGAGCGCCGCGGCATCGGGATTGTCGATATTGACGATCGCATGCGCCGCCTTGCCGATGAACGCGGCGAACAAGCGGTTCAATTCCTCGAGCGACTTGTGATCGAGGCTCACATTATTGAGCACCGCGATCCGCGGGGCATAAAGCGCGATCGACCCGTCGCTTTCGTCGACCTCGCTGACGTAAGCGTCGCCCCGGCCGACGAGCGCGCTGGCGAAGGGGCGGTCGGCGCTGGCGAAATCCTTCATCACCGCGCCGTTCATCACCGTCGGGTCGCCGCCCGCCGCATGGAGGATCGCGGCGATCATCCCGGTCACGGTCGACTTGCCCGATGTGCCCGCGACCCCGATCGGCAGCGCGCTGGCGTTGAACAGCCGCGCGTTGAGCTCGGCGCGGGTGAGGCGCGGGCAGCCGAGCCGCGTCGCGGTGACGAGATCGGCGACCGTCTCCTCGACCGCCGCCGACGCGACGACGATCTGGTCGGGCGCGGTGATCCCCGATCCGTCCTGCGGGTGGAGCGTGACCCCCAATGCCCTGAGCGCGTCGAACTTGGCCGGCACGCGCCCCTGATCGAGTGAGCGATCCGATCCCGCGACGCTGGCGCCGCGCCCGGCAAGGATCATCGCCAGCGGCATCATCCCCGATCCGCCGATCCCGACGAGGAAGTAACGTTGGTTGGCGGTCATCTGTAATCCATCCCGTCACCCCGGGCTTGTGCCGGGGCCCATAGTGCCTCAGGCCTTGTCGCAAGAACCTCTCGTCCAGCCTCTGCCTCCCGGTGGACCCCGGGACAAGCCCGGGGTGACGAGCGAGCAAGGTTGCCGTTACATATTGCGGCGGGCTATCGCGGTTTCGGGACAGGCTCAACCCGGGGGAAATGACGTTGCGTATCGGGATCGTCGCGCCGGCCAAGACGCTCGACCGGCTGGCGGCCGAGCGCACCGCGGCGTTCGCGGCGATCGCTTATCCGGCGGTCGATCTCGTCTTTCACCCGCAATGTTTCGAAAGCGACGGCGGGCATTTCGCCGGCCCGGACGCGCGCCGCGCGGCGGCGTTCCTCGAATTCGCCAATGATGCGGGGTTCGACGCGATCTGGTTCGCGCGCGGCGGCTATGGCTCGAATCGCATCCTCGGCCATGCGATGCCGCAGCTCTCCGCGGCGGCGAAGGCCAAGGCCTATGTCGGCTATTCGGACATGGGGTTCATGCTGGCGGCGCTTTATGCCCGGCGGATCGGGCGCCCGGCGCACGGGCCGATGCCGGTCGACGTGATGCGTGACGGCGGCGACCGCACGATCGCGCGCACCTTGGGGTGGCTGACGGGCGACCGGCAGGGGCTGGAGCCGGGGCTCGGCGGGCGCCCCGCGGCGGCGTTCAACCTCGCGATCCTCCACAGCCTGATCGGGACGCCGTGGCTCCCCGACCTCGCCGATCACGTGCTGCTGATCGAGGAAGTGTCCGAGCCGCTCTACAATGTCGATCGCATGCTGTTCACGCTCGCCAACGCGACCCAGCTGCGCGGGATCGCCGGGATCCGGCTCGGCGCGGTGACCGATGTGCAGGCCAACGATCCGCCGTGGAACGAGCCGCTCGAAACGATGATGACGCGCTGGTGCCGTGATATGGGGGTGCCGTTCCTCGGGCGCGCGGAGATCGGTCACACCCAGAGCAACCGCGTCGTGCCATTCGGGGTCGGGTGAAGGAGAGGCCTTATCACCCCTTTCACCACCCCGGCGAAGGCCGGGGTCCAGTTACGACCGGTCCGATGCTGGACCCCGGCCTTCGCCGGGGTGGATCGTGACCTGTTCGTGTTTAAAACGGCCTAAAAACAAGCGTTTGCGTCGAAATCCCGATCGCCCCGCAAAAGCGCCACTCGTGTGAACTTCGTGAACTTTGCCTATCCCTCGCGCGCCAGCGCCTTCAGCCGGTAGAGCGTATCGAGCGCCTCGCGCGGGGTGAGCGCGTCGACGTCGAGCGCCTCCACCTCGCGCCGCACCGCATCGCCCCGTTCCTCCTCGGCCGGCAGCGTCGCGGCGAACAGCGGCAAGTCGTCGAGCCCCGCGGCGAGCCCGCCGGTCTTCTGCCGCCCGGCCTCCAGCTTCGCCAGCACCGCCTTGGCGCGCGCCACCGTCGCCGGCGGCATCCCGGCGAGCCGCGCCACCGCGAGGCCGTAGCTGCGATCGGCCGGTCCGTCGGCGACTTCGTGGAGCAGCACCAGTTCGCCCTTCCACTCGCGCGCGCGGACATTGTGCAGGGTCAGCGCGTCGCAGCGTTCGGCGAGCCGGGTCAGCTCGTGGTAATGCGTCGCGAACAGGCAGCGACAGCGATTGTCCTCGTGGATTGCCTCGACCACCGCCCAGGCGATCGCGAGCCCGTCATAGGTCGAGGTGCCGCGCCCGACCTCGTCGAGGATGACGAACGAGCGCTGGGTCGCCTGCGCGAGGATCGCCGCGGTCTCGACCATCTCGACCATGAAGGTCGATCGCCCGCGCGCGAGATTGTCCGACGCGCCGACGCGGCTGAACAGCCGGTCGACCAGCCCCAATGTCGCCTTGTTCGCCGGGACGTAGCAGCCCGCCTGCGCGAGCACCGCGATCAGCGCATTCTGGCGCAGGAAGGTCGATTTGCCGCCCATGTTCGGCCCGGTGACGAGCCACAGCCGCGAATTTTCGGAGAGCGTGCAATCATTGGCGACGAAGCGCTCGCCGGCCCTGGCGACCGCCGCCTCGACCACCGGGTGCCGCCCGCCGGCCACCTCGAACCGCGCATCGTCGGTAAGGTGCGGACGCGCCCAGCCGCCTTCCGCCGCGCGCTCGGCATTGCCCGCCGCGACGTCGAGCCGCGCGAGCGCATCGGCGGTGGCGGCGATCTCCTCGCGGCGGGCGAGCGCCGCGCCGGTCAGCTCCTCGAGATGCGCGGCTTCGGCGGCGAGCGCATGCGCCCCGGCCTGCGTCACCCGCGCAGCGACCTCGTGCAGCTCGGGGGCGTTGAAGCGGACCACCCCGGCGAGCGTCTGGCGGTGGGTGAAGCCGGATTCGGGCCGCATCAGCGCGTCGGCGGCCTTGGCGGGCACCTCGATATGATAGCCGAGCACGCCGTTGTGGCGGATCTTGAGCGCGGCGATCCCCGTCTCGGCGCGATATTTCGCCTCCAGCGCGGCGATCGCGCGGCGGCCCCCGGCGCCCGCATCGCGCAGATCGTCGAGCGCGGCGTCGTAGCCCGCGGCGATATAGCCGCCGTCGGCGGCATCGATCGGCGGGGCGGGGACGAGCGCGCGCTTGAGCAGATCGATCAGCGCGCCGTGCCCGCGCAATTGCGGGGCGAGCTCGGCGAGCAGGCGCGGCGGCGCTTCGACCGCGCCGAGCGTCTCGCCGAGCAGCCAGGCGCCGTCGAGCCCGTCACGAAGCTGGCCGAGGTCGCGCGGGGAACCACGCCCCGCCGCCAGCCGCCCGAGCGCACGCCCGATATCGGGCAAAGCCCGCAACGCCGCGCGCAGCCGTTCGCGCAGTGCGCCGTCGTCGTGGAACAATTGCACCAGATCGAGCCGCGCATCCACGCCCGCGCGGTCCATCAGCGGCGCGCCGATATCGGCGGCGAGCAGCCGCGCGCCCGCGCCGGTGACGGTGCGGTCGACCGCATCGAGCAGGCTGCCCTTGCGCGCGCCGCCGGTCGTCTGGGTCAGTTCGAGGCTGTCGCGGGTCGCGGCGTCGATCGCCATTGCGGCGTTCGCGCTCGACAGCCGCGGCGGGCGCAGGAAGGGCAAGGCGCCCTTGGCGGTATGATCGAGATAGGCGACGAGGCCCCCGGCGGCGGCGAGCATCGCGCGACCGAACTGGCCGAAGCCGTCGAGCGTCGCGACCCCGAACAATCGCTTCAGCCGCGCCTCGCCCGCTGCGCTCTCGAAATCGCCGCGCGGGCGCCACACCGTTGCCGGTGCGTCGCTGCCCTCGGCGGCGATCACCTCGGCCGCGGCGAGCCGCGCCAGCTCGGCGCCCAGCCCCTGTGCGGTGCAGGCGATCACCTCGAACCGCCCGGTCGAGATGTCCGCCGCGGCGAGCGCGATCTCGCCCGCCGCTTCGCCCACGGCGACGCACCAATTGGCGGTGCGCGCGTCGAGCAACGCCTCCTCGGTCAGCGTGCCCGCGGTGACGACGCGGATGATCGCGCGGTTGACCAGCGCCTTCGATCCGCGCGCCTTGCGCGCCGCCTCGGGCGATTCGGTCTGGTCGGCGATCGCGACGCGGTGGCCGGCCTTGATCAGCCGCTGGAGATAGCCGGTCGCGGCATGCGCCGGGACGCCGCACATCGGGATCGGCGCCCCGCCATGCTCGCCGCGTGCGGTGAGCGCGATATCGAGCACCGCGCTTGCCGTCTTGGCGTCGTCAAAGAACAGTTCGAAGAAATCGCCCATGCGGTAGAAGAGCAGGCAATCGCCGGCCTCTTCCTTGAGCGCGAGATATTGCGCCATCATCGGCGTGGGAGCGGCAACAGCGGTCATCGGGACGGGCGATACCGTCCCGCGCGGCCGGGGAACAGGGGAGATGAGCATGAGCGAACAACGACGCTGCCGCTGGGCGGAGAAAGACCCGCTCGAACGCGACTATCATGACGCCGAATGGGGCGTGCCGCAGCACAATCCGCGGATGTTGTGGGAAATGCTGATGCTGGAGGGGTTTCAGGCTGGCCTCTCGTGGCGCACGATCCTCGCCAAGCGCGAGGGATTCCGCGCTGCCTTCGCCGGTTTCGATCCCGCCAGGGTCGCCGCGTTCGACGAGGATGATGTGGCGCGCCTGCTCGGCGATGCCGGGATCGTGCGGTCGCGCGCCAAGATCGAGGCGACGATCGCCGGCGCGCGCCTCTATCAGCAGATGGGGGCGCAGGCGTTCCACGATTTCTGCTGGGGGTTCACCGACGGGAAACCGATCACCGGCGACGGGGTGAACGTCCCCGCGAGCACGCCGTTGTCGGAGCGCATCTCGAAGGAATTGAAAGCGCGCGGGTTCAAGTTCGTCGGGCCGACGATCGTCTATGCCTGGATGCAGGCGGTGGGGATCGTCAACGATCATGCCGCGGCCTGTTTTCGGCGGGGAATGGTTGCATCGTGACGGCCGCTGCCTAAAGAAATTCCCCTACGTCTCTCCAGCAAGGCTCCAGCATGTCCGAAACCACCAACGTCCAATTTTCCGAACGCGAGGCCCTGCTGTTTCATTCCGAGGGGCGGCCGGGGAAGATCGAGATCGTCGCGTCCAAGCCGATGGCGACGCAGCGCGATCTGGCGTTGGCCTATTCGCCGGGCGTGGCGGTGCCGGTGCAGGCGATCGCGGACGATCCGGCGACCGCTTATGATTATACCGCCAAGGGCAATCTCGTCGCGGTGATCTCGAACGGCACCGCGATCCTCGGCATGGGCAATCTCGGCGCGCTGGCGTCGAAGCCGGTGATGGAGGGCAAGGCAGTGCTGTTCAAGCGCTTCGCCGACGTCGATTCGATCGATCTGGAGGTCAAGACGGAGGACGTCGACGCATTCATCAATTGCGTCGCGCTGCTGGAGCCGTCGTTCGGCGGGATCAACCTGGAGGATATCAAGGCACCGGAGTGCTTCATCATCGAGCAGACGCTGCGCGAGCGGATGAACATCCCGGTGTTCCACGACGATCAGCACGGCACCGCGATCATCACCGCGGCGGGGCTGATCAACGCCTGCCTGCTCACCGGGCGCAAGCTCGATGAGGTGAAGGTGGTGGTCAACGGCGCGGGCGCGGCGGCGATCGCCTGCACCGAGCTGATCAAGGCGATGGGGGTGCGCTCGGACAATGTGCTGATCTGCGACCGCAAGGGCGTGATCTATCAGGGCCGCGAGGGGATCAACCAATGGCAGTCGGCACATGCCGTGGTGACCGAGCGGCGCTCGCTCACCGAGGCGTTGGTCGGCGCGGACGTGTTCCTCGGTCTCTCCGCCGCGGGCGCGCTCAAGCCCGAGATGGTCAAGGACATGGCCAAGGCGCCGATCATCTTCGCGATGGCCAATCCCGATCCCGAAATCCGCCCGGAGGATGCCAAGGCGGCGCGCCCCGACGCGATCGTCGCGACAGGCCGTTCGGATTATCCCAACCAGGTTAACAACGTGCTCGGCTTCCCGTTCATCTTCCGCGGCGCGCTCGACGTGCGCGCCTCGGCGATCAACGAGGAGATGAAGATCGCCGCAGCGCAGGCGATCGCCGAGCTGGCGCGCGAGCGCGTGCCCGAGGAAGTGGCGATGGCCTATGGCGTGCGCCACGTCTTCGGCCCCGATTATATCATCCCGGCGCCGTTCGATCCGCGGCTGATGGAGGTGGTGCCCGCCGCGGTCGCCAAGGCGGCGATGGATTCGGGGGTCGCGACCAAGCCGATCCTCGATATGGAGGGCTATCGTCAGCAATTGCGCGGGCGGCTCAACCCGACCAATTCGCTGCTCACGCTCGCTTATGAGGGCGCGCGCGCGCACCCCAAGCGCGTGCTGTTCGCCGAGGGCGAGGAAGAAGTGGTGCTGCGCGCCGCGATCCAGTTCAAGGAAGGGGGCTATGGCGTCCCGGTGCTGGTCGGGCGCGACGACGTGCCCGAGCGGCTGCGCGCGCTGGGGGTGAGCAACCCCGAGGAATATGAGCTGCACAACAGCCGCCACTCGCCGCTGGTGCCGCAGATGGTCGACTTCCTCTACGCGCGGCTCCAGCGCCGCGGCTATCTGCGCCGCGATTGCGAGCGGATGATCAACCAGAACCGCAACATCTTCGGCGCGGTGATGCTCCAGCTCGGCCAGGCCGATGCGATGATCACCGGCACGACGCGGACCTGGGCGCAGACGATGCGCGAGGTGAAGCGCGTGATCGATCCCGAGGTCAACCGCACCCCGTTCGGCATCCATATCCTCGTCGGGCAGAGCCATACGGTGTTCATCGCCGACACCACCGTCAACGAACGCCCAAGCCCCGAGGAGCTCGCCGATATCGCCGAGCAGACCGCGCAGGTCGCGCGCCGCATGGGGCATGAGCCGCGCGTCGCCTTCCTCAGTTACTCGACCTTCGGCAACCCGGAAGGGCTGTGGCTGGAGAATATCCGCGCCGCGGTGGGGGTGCTCGACGAGCGTAAGGTCGGGTTCGAATATGAGGGCGAAATGGCCCCCGACGTCGCGCTCAACCCGCGCCAGCTGGCGAACTATCCGTTCGCGCGGCTTTCGGGTCCGGCCAATGTGCTGGTGATGCCGGGGCTGCAATCGGCCAATATTTCGGCCAAGCTGCTCCGCGAACTGGGCGGGGATTCGATGATCGGCCCGATGCTGATCGGGATGGAAAAGCCGGTGCAGATCGCCCCGATGACCTCCACCGCCAGCGAATTGGTGACGCTCGCGGTGCTTGCTGCCGGAGGAATCGCACGCTGACCGCATCGGCCCGCTTTTGCCGCGGGCTGTGCATCATTCCGTACAAACCAAGCTGTTGAGCGCAACCTTTCGCGAGCGAAACCATTTTACTCCATTGGGAACGATGGAGAGCATGCGATGCGAAAGGTTGCGTTTGCCGCATTCGGCGCGGCGGTGCTGTTGACGGGGTGCGTCGACGATGGCGGCGGTCCCGGCTATTACGGCAACGACTATCGCCGCTACGATTACAATCGGCCCGATCCGAACTCGAACGGCTATTATGCCGATCAATATTATCGTGACGACGCGCGGTATCGCGAGCGCCGGCTGAGCAACAATGATCGCGTCTATGTCGGCCGGGACGGGCGCTATTATTGCCGCCGGTCGGACGGCACGACCGGGCTGATCGTCGGCGGCATCGCCGGCGGCGCGCTCGGCGCGGCGATCGCGCCGGGTGGGTCGGGCGTGCTGGGCGCGCTGCTCGGCGGCGCGGGCGGCGCGTTGCTCGGCAAGTCGATCGACAAGAACAACGTGCGTTGCCGCTGATCGGCTGATCGGTTTCCCGGAACGGCGACAGTTTGCGACAATTATGTCGTCGTTCCGGGACATTTGCGGGACAGTCCCGCGGCATCCCTCTCCTTGGCCAGCGTAACGGCCGCGTAAGGAGCAGATGGATGAACAAGAAACTGACGATGATCGCCGCCGGGATCGGGCTCGCGCTTTCGGTGCCGACTGTCGCGGCAGCGGCGCCGTGGGTGCCGGTCGGCCAGCGCGTCGCCAATCTCAACGTGCGGATCGATCAGGGCGTGCGCAACGGCAGCCTCACCGGCCGGAGGCGATGCGGCTGCGCACCCAGCTGCGCGATCTGCAGGGGCTCGAGGCGCGTTATCGCCGCGGCGGGCTGACGATCGCCGAGCGCGCCGATCTCGATCGCCGCTTCGACCGGCTGAGCGCGCAGGTGCGCTTCGAAAAGCATGATCGCCGCGCGCGCTGGTAATCAGCGCAGCGGTTTCCCCGAATCCTTCCAGCGATCGAGGATCTGCGGTTGGCGGGGCAGATTGTCCGGAGTGGCGTCGCGCAACGCGATGCCGCTTTCGGCATGCGCCGGCTGGGTCGGCGTGACCGCGACCGGAACGGGCAGCGGCGCGGGGACCACGGGCGGCGGCGCGGGGAGCGTGGGTTGCGGCTCGCCGCCGCGATAGGCGCGGCCGAAGGCGGCGGCGGTGCCCCAATAGCCCTTCCAGCGATGGAAGAAATGCGCGCCGACCACATCGGTCATCACCAAGGTGCGGTTCCACGCCGGGGTCACCGCATAGGTGTGATAATGCGTCGCCAGCCCGACCGGTGCGAACACCTGCCCGGCGAGGATCGCGGCAGCGTTGCGCGCCGCGCGCGCCCAGCCGTCGCGCGAGGGGATGCGCGCCGCCGCGCCGTCGCAGGCGAAGCTGAACTGGCACCCGCTGCCGCGCGCCGCGCCCTGATAGACCACCCCGCAGACGGTCGGCGGAAAGGCCGGGTGGCGGACGCGGTTCACCACCACCTGCGCCACCGCGCGTTGTCCGGCATCGCTTTCCGCGCCGGCCTCGTAATAGACCGCCGCCGACAGGCATTCGAGCGCGCGGGCGCGGTCGATCGTGCTCGCCAGCCGGGTGGAGAAGGGCGCCGCCGCGGTCACTGTCGCATCGCCGACCGCGCTGGCGCCGCGCGGGACGGGGGGCAGGGCGATCGTGCCGGTGGTGCCGCGCGCGGGCGAGGCGAAGGCGGGGAGCCCGGTCTCGGGTGGCGCGGTGATCGGAACGCGCGGGGCAGGAGGTGCCGGCTCAGGCGGCAGCAGCGACAGCGCGACGCCTGCGGCGGCGGTCAGCGACATCACGATCAGCGCGACGCGCGGCCACGCGCTGTGGCGCGCGGCGCGCAACGCGCGAATCTCGCTGTGGTGCATCGCCGTCATCGCCGTCGCTATAGCGCGCGCGATTTACGATTTCCTTCGTCGCGGGAACGCACCCTACCGCAACGTCGCGCTGTCGAGGTTGAGCGCGGTCGCCGGGATCGTCTCGGTCGCCGGCCGCGCCTTGCGCAGCGCGTCGCCGAATTGCCGCGCGTCGCCGACCACCACTGTCACCGTGGCCGCCGGATCGAACAGCGTCGCCGCCGCCCGCTGCACCGCCGCGGTCGGCGTATCGCGCACCTGCGCGGTGTAGCGCGTCATTTCATCGACCGGCAACCCGTCGAGCAACTGGTTGGCGACCAGCGTCGCCAGCCCGGCGGTGCGTTCGATCTGCCGGCCGAACCCGCCGATCAGCACCGAGCGCCGCGTTTCGAGCTCGCTCGCGGTGATCGGCGCGGTGCCCAGCCGCTGCATCTCGCCCGCGATCAGCCCGACGACCTCGGGGGCGGAGGCGTTCTTGGTCGAGGCCCCGGCGCTGATCCAGCCGGTGTCGCGATCGGCGTGAAGATCGCTGCGCGCGCCATAGGAGAGCCCGCGCTTGATGCGGATCTCCTGATTGAGCCGCGAGGTATAGCCGCCGCCGAGCACGGTATTGGCGATCAGCGCGGGATAGTAGCGCCCGTCGCCGCGCGCGATCGCCCCGCGCGAGACGACCACCCCGGCCTGACCCGCATCGGGCAGGTCGATCGCGATCGTGCGCGGGCGGGCCATGGGGACCGGCGTAGGGAGCGCGGCGGGGGTCGCGCCGTCCGCGCGCCAGTCGCCGAACCAGCGCTCGGCGAGCGCCTTGGCGGCGGCGGGGGTGATGTCGCCGGTCAGGATCAGCGTCGCGCGATCGGGCGACCAGGCCGCGGCATAGGCTCGTTGCACATCGCCGCGGGTGATCGCCTTGAGCGAGGCGGGGGTGCCGTCGACCGCGCCGCCATAAGCCGATGCGCCGAACAGGGCGCGATCGGCGGCGAGCCCGGCGAGTTCCATCGGATCGGTCAGCGTCACCTGTGTCGCGTCGATCGCCTGCGCGCGGGCGCGCTCCAGCTCGGCCGGGGCGAGCGTCGCGTGGCGCGCGGCATCGGCGAGGATGTCGAGCGCGGGCGACAGCGCCGGGGTCGCGACGGTGATGCCGATCGCGCTGCCCTCGCGCCCTGCGCCGGTGTCGAGCGAGGCGCCGAGCGCCTCGGCGGCGCGCGCGATCTCGGTCGCTGAGCGGGTGGCGGTGCCGCGGGTCAGCAAGGTGGCGGCGAGGCTGGCGGTGCCTGCCTTGCCCGTCGCGTCGCGCGCCGCGCCCGCGGTGCCGATCAGCCGCGCGGTGACCAGCGGCACGTCGTGCCGCTCGACCGTCACCACCGTCAGCCCGTTGGCGAGGCGGGTCGCGCTCGGGGTCGGCACATGGCCCGCGACCACCGGCCCGAGCGGGGGCAGCGGGACGCGCTCGGCGTCGGACGCGGCGGTGACGACGGCGATGTCGCGCGGCGCGACGAGCGGCCGGGTCTCGACCGTCGCGGCGACCGCGATCCCGGCTTCGGGCGCGGCGCCTTCGGCGGCGGGAAGATAGCGGATTGCCGCGACGCGATCGTCGGCCAGCCAGGTCCGCGCGACGCGCTGCACATCGGCGACGGTCACCGCGCGGACCGCTTCGAGCTGGCGTTCGGTGGCGCGCGGGTCGCCGTCGATCAGCACCGAGGAGGCAATGACACGCGCGCGGCCCTCGGCGGTTTCCATCGCCTTCAACGCATCGGTGAGGATTTCGGTCTTGGCCTCGGCAAGCTCGGCCGCCGAGACCGGGGCGTCGCGCATCCGCGCGATCTCGCCGCGCAGCGCCTGTTCGACCGCATCGGCGGTCTTGCCCCCGGCGGCGATCGCGATGATGTCGAGCTTGCCCGGCCCGGCGCGCGAATCGAGCGTTGCATCGACCGATTGCGCCAGCCCGGCGCGATAGACGAGGCTCTCGTGCAGCCGCGAGCTTTCGCCGCGCGCGAGGATCGCCTGCATCACCATCAGCGCGGGCATGTCCGCGGTGCGATCGGGCGGCAGCGGATAGCTCAAGGCGATCGCGGGGAGCGGGGTGTTGGGCTCGTGTACCGTCACCGCGACCGGGGCGGTACGCACCGGCTCGGTCGCGGCGACGCGCGGGATCGGCTGATCGGGGCGTTTGATCGGCGCGAAATATTGGTCGACCCAGCGATCGAGCGCGGCGGGATCGAAATTGCCCGCGACGACCAGGATCGCATTGTCGGGGCGGTAATAGGTCGCGTGGAAGGCGCGCACATCGTCGATCGTCGCCGCATCGAGGTTGGCGATGCTGCCGATCACCCCGCGCGCATAAGGATGATGCTGATAGGCAAGCGCGGGGAGGTACAGCGAATCGAGCTTGCCATAAGGCCGCGCGAGCACCGACTGGCGGAACTCCTCCTTCACCACGTCGCGCTCGGAGGCGAAGCCTGCCGGATCGACGATCAGCGAGGCCATGCGATCGGCCTCGGCGAACAGCAGCCGCTGGAGGTGATTGGCGGGGACGACCTCGAAATAATTGGTGTAATCGTCGCCGGTCGAGGCGTTGTTATAGCCGCCGACATCCTCGGTCAGCCGGTCGAACTGCTCGGCGTGGAGGTTGCGCGTCGCCTTGAACATGAGATGTTCGAAGAGGTGCGCGAACCCCGATCGCCCGCGCGGATCGTCACGCCCGCCGACGTCATACCACATCTGCACCGAGACGTTGGGCGTCGCAGTGTCGCGGATCGCGTAGACGCGCAGGCCGTTGGCGAGCGTCCGTTCGGTAAAGGCGATCGGCTTGACCGCCGGGAGCGGCGGCGGCGGTTCGGCCAGCGCGGGCGCAGCGATCGTAGCGAGCAGCAGCGGCAGGATGCGGCGCATAAGGTCCTTTCAGGAAAGCGGCGGGATCACTTCTTGTCGCGATTGGCGAATAGCACCGCGGCGGCGACCGCGGCGGAGCCGATGCCGACACCGAGACCGATCTTGCCGATGTTCCAGTTGCGCTTGCGCGCCTCGCGCTTCGCATGGCTGGCGCCTTCCTCATGCGCCTTGGCTTCGGCGGCGGCGGCGAGGATTTCGTTGGGTTCGTCGGTCACGCTTACTCTCCTTGGTTTCCGTAATAGGCGGCGCGAAACGCATTGGCGAACGCGGGCAGATTGCCCCCGGCGATCGACGCGCGCAGATCCGCCATCAACGTTTCGTAGAACCAGATGTTGTGCTCGGTCATCAGCATCGCGCCGAGAATCTCGCCCGCGCGGACGAGATGGTGGAGATAGGCGCGGCTCCACTGATTGCACACCGGGCACGGGCAGGCGGCGTCGAGCGGCGCCTGATCCTCGGCGAAGCGCGCGTTGCGGATGTTGATCGGGCCGTTGCGGGTAAAGGCCTGGCCGGTGCGCCCCGAGCGGGTCGGCAGCACGCAATCGAACATATCGACCCCGCGCTCGACCGCGCCGACGATATCGTCGGGCTTGCCGACCCCCATCAGATAGCGCGGCTTGTCCGCCGGCAATTGCCCCGGCGCGAAATCGAGGCAGCCGAACATCGCCTCCTGGCCCTCGCCGACCGCGAGCCCGCCGATCGCATAGCCGTGGAAGCCGATATCGGTCAGCGCGTCGGCGGAGGCCTTGCGCAGCCCTTCGTCGAGCGCACCCTGCTGGATGCCGAAGATCGCATTCGCCGCGGCATGCTCGCCGCCCGCATCGAATGCGGCGCGGCTGCGCTTCGCCCAGCGCATCGATCGCTCCATCGCCGCCGCCTGCACCTCGCGGGTCGAGGTGGTCGGGACGAGTTCGTCGAACGCCATGACGATGTTCGAGCCGAGCAGCCGCTGGATCTCGATCGAGCGTTCGGGGGAGAGCAAGTGCCGCGAGCCGTCGAGATGGCTCTTGAACGACACCCCTTCCTCGCTGCGCTTGGTGAGATCGGCGAGGCTCATCACCTGATAGCCGCCCGAATCGGTGAGGATCGGCTTGTCCCACCCCATGAAGCCGTGGAGCCCGCCCAATCGTGCGACCCGCTCGGCGCCGGGGCGGAGCATCAGATGATAGGTGTTGCCGAGGATGATGTCCGCCCCCGAGGCGGCGACATCGGCGGGCTTCATCGCCTTGACGGTGGCGGCGGTGCCGACCGGCATGAACGCGGGGGTGCGGATCGTGCCGCGCCGCATCGCGATCGTGCCGGTGCGCGCCGCGCCACAGCTGGCGGCGATCGAGAAGGTGAAACGGTCGGTGGTCATTGCGTGGGAATAGGTCCGGTCGATCAATGCGGCGCGGGGCCGCCCTTGCGCTTGCCCTGCGGCGCGCGGTTGCTGGGGACGACGGCGCGGATCGTCAGGCATTCGGCGCGGGTCACCACGCCGTCATGATCGCGATCGAGCCGGCGGAAGATCTCGGCCATCTTCACCTGCAATTCGGTCAGCGTGATGCGATTGTCGGCATCGGTGTCGACCTCGAACGGGCTCGGCAGCGCATTGCGATCGCCGAGGCAGCGTTCGGCCCAGTCGGCGAAACCGATATAGCCGAGCGAGCCTTTGCGATCGGTATCGATCGCGGCGAAGCTGCGCTCGACGCAGCTATGGAGCTCCGCAGCAGTGGTGCGCCCGTCATGGTCGAGATCGCAGGCGGCGATCATCATCGCGGCGGGCTCGACCATCATCGTCGCCGGGGGCTGGCCGGGGCCGGGCGGTACGGCGGGCGGCGCGGCCGGCGTGGCGGCGGCCGCCTGGAGCAGCAACAGCGCGGCAATCATGCGGGATTTTCCTGACAAGGGCGGGTGGGGCCGGTCACGATGTCCATCGACACGGCTGCGCCTGAACCGCCGCTGAGCCGAACTGCGCCACGCTTCGTCCGCATCCCTTCGCCCTATGGCGCGCGCGCCGCGCTGGCAACCCGCCCGAGGTGCGAAAAAAAAGGCGGCTGCCGAACGAGGTCCGGCGGGCCGCCTGTCAGGGAGGTCTGCTATCGAGGCTAAACCCGCGAGGGGGCGTGGGGTTCCGTCCGAACCGGAGTATCGGCCGTCGATGTGCTCCCGCGAAGGCGGGACCCAAGGCGGGGATACAGCGAGGGCGTCTCCACTCACGCCAGCGCGCCGCCGCCGTTGAGCAGCAGCCGGACGAGATCGGCTTGCCCGCGCGCGCCGGTCTTGGCGTAGAGGCGTTTCGAATAATTGCGCGCGGTCTCGATCGTCAGCCCGATCTCCGCGGCGGCCTCGGCGATGCTCGTGCCTTCGCACAAGGCGAGCGCGAGCCGCGCCTCGCTGTGCGACAGGCCGTGGAGCGCGGCGACCGCCGCAACGCGCGCCGCGCCCCCCGCGGCGGGCGGGGTGCGGAGCAATGCGATCATCGTCGGCACCTGCGTCGCCCCGCTCGGCGGCGCGACCGGCGGGGCGATCAGCAGCGCTTCGAGCCGGGGCGCGGCGGAAAGCAGGATCGCGCGCGGCGGCGCATCGGGGGTCGCGGCGCGCGCCGCCAGGGCGCGCTCGGCTTCGGCGTCGCCGATGCGCAGCCGCTGGCCGGGCACTGCCGCGATCGCGCGCGCGGCGACCGGGTCACAATCGATCACCCGCGCCTCGCTGTCGAACGCGATCCAGCCGGTGCCGCCGCGCGCCAGCGCATCCTCGGCGATCGCGAGCCGCAGCCGCTGGCGCTCGGCCTGCGCCAGCCCGGCGAGCGCGACCGCGAGATGCGGCGCGATCGCGGAGAGCAAGGCGCTGTCCGCCGCGGCGAATTCGCGCGTCTCGCTCGACACCGCGAGCACCGCGCTCGCCCCGCCCGGCTCCGCGACGCGCATGATGCGCAGGTCGCCGGGCGGCGCCTCCTCGAGCTCGGCGGCGGCATAGACGCGGTCCGGCCGCAGCCGATCGGGGGCGATCGGGGGCAAGGGCGGCGGCAAGGTCGCCGCGAACGGGCTGATCGCGAGATGCACCGCATCGGCGCGCGCACGCTGGCGCAACCGGGCGAGAAAAATATCCCAATGCGGCTCGTCGCGTACGCCCGCATAGAGCGGCAGGAGCAATTCGGTCTCGTCGATCCGGCTTAATGCCATTTTGCTCCCATATGGGAGGTTTGGCGAAAAGGCGAATCGGTCAGATCGTCACCCATGACGACCGATAAGCAAACCCTCACCCACCTCCAGCGGCTGGAGGCAGAGTCGATCCACATCCTGCGCGAGGTGGTGTCGGAATGCGAAAAGCCGGTGATGCTCTATTCGGTCGGCAAGGACAGCGCGGTGATGCTGCATCTCGCGCGCAAGGCCTTTTATCCCTCGCCGCCGCCCTTCCCGCTGCTCCATGTCGACACGACATGGAAGTTCAAGGCGATGTACGAGCTGCGCGACCGGATGGCGCGCGAGAGCGGGATGGAGTTGCTCGTCTATCACAACCCCGAGGCCGAGGCGCGGGGGATCAACCCGTTCGATCACGGCCCGCTTCACACCGATATGTGGAAGACCGAGGGGCTCAAGCAGGCGCTCGACAAATTTGGCTTCGACGCGGCGTTCGGCGGCGCGCGGCGCGACGAGGAGAAGAGCCGCGCCAAGGAGCGCGTGTTCAGCTTCCGCTCGGCCAACCACCGCTGGGACCCGAAGAACCAGCGCCCCGAATTGTGGAACCTCTACAATGCCCGCAAATCGAAGGGCGAGAGCATCCGCGTCTTCCCGATCTCCAATTGGACCGAGCTCGACATCTGGCAATATATCCAGCTCAACGACATTCCGATCGTCCCGCTCTATTTCGCCGCGCCGCGCCCGACGGTGGAGCGCGACGGCTTGATCCTGATGGTCGATGACGATCGCTTCCCGTTGAAGCCCGGCGAGACCCCGGTCGAGCGCTCGATCCGCTTCCGCACGCTCGGTTGCTACCCGCTGACCGGCGCGGTGGAGAGCGAGGCGACGACGCTCGAGGAGGTGATCCAGGAAATGCTGCTCACCACCACCAGCGAGCGCCAGGGCCGCGCGATCGACAAGGATGCCGGCGACGCCAGCATGGAGAAGAAGAAGCAGGAGGGGTATTTCTGATGACCGCGCCGATTCAGGACAGCGCCTATCAGGTCGATAAGCTGATCGCCGAGGACATCCACGCCTATCTCGATCGGCATCAGCACAAGTCGCTCTTGCGCTTCATCACCTGCGGCAGCGTCGACGACGGCAAGTCGACGCTGATCGGGCGGCTGCTCTACGATTCGAAGATGATCTTCGAGGATCAGCTCGCCGCGCTCGAATCGGATTCGAAGCGGGTGGGTACGCAGGGGCAGGAGATCGACTTCGCCTTGCTGGTCGACGGGCTCGCCGCCGAGCGCGAACAGGGCATCACGATCGACGTCGCCTATCGCTTCTTCGCAACCGAGAAGCGCAAGTTCATCGTCGCCGATACCCCCGGCCACGAACAATATACCCGCAACATGGTGACCGGCGCCTCGACCGCCGATCTCGCGGTGATCCTGATCGACGCGCGCAAGGGCGTCCTGACCCAGACGCGGCGGCACAGCTATCTCGCGCACCTCATCGGCATCCGCCATATCGTGCTGGCGGTGAACAAGATGGATCTGGTCGGTTACGATCAGGCGACCTTCGACGCGATCGTCGCCGATTACCGCGCCTTCGCCAGCGAGATCGGGATCGGCGATTTCGTCGCCATGCCGATCTCCGGCTTCAAGGGCGACAATATCACCGCCCGCAGCGCCAACACGCCCTGGTATCACGGGCCGTCGCTCGTCGCGCATCTCGAGACGGTCGAGCTCGATGCCGAGCGGGATCAGGCCAAGCCATTCCGGCTGCCGGTGCAATGGGTCAACCGCCCCAACCTCGATTTCCGCGGCTTTTCGGGGCTGGTGGCGAGCGGGACGGTCAGCCCCGGCGATCGCGTCCGCGTGCTCCCCTCGGGCAAGGCGACCGAGGTTGCGCGGGTCGTGACGCTCGACGGCGATCTCGATCGGGCGGTCGCCGGCCAGTCGGTGACGCTGACCTTCGCCGACGAGATCGATTGCTCGCGCGGCGACGTGATCGCCGCCGCCGATAGCCCGCCCGAGGTTGCCGACCAGTTCGAGGCGACGATCGTGTGGATGGCGGACGAGGAAATGCTCCCCGGCCGGCCCTATTGGCTCAAGCTCGGCACGCAGACCGTCACCGCCAGCATCCAGCACCCGAAATATCAGGTGAACGTCAATACGATGGAGCATCTGGCGGCGAAGACGCTGGATCTCAACGCGATCGGCGTCGCCAATCTCTCCACCGACCGCCCGATCGTATTCGAGCCCTATGCGGCCAATCGCGGGCTCGGCGGGTTCATCCTGATCGACAAATTGACCAACGCGACGGTCGCCGCAGGGATGCTGCATTTCTCGCTGCGGCGCGCGCAGAACGTCCATTGGCAGGCGCTCGACGTGACGCGCGAGCGGCGCTCGGGGCTCAAGAACCAGCAGCCGATGGTGTTGTGGTTCACCGGGCTGTCGGGCGCGGGCAAATCGACGATCGCCAATCTGGTCGAGAAGAAACTGGTGCGGATGAACCGCCACACCTTCCTGCTCGACGGCGACAATGTCCGCCACGGGCTCAACAAGGATCTCGGCTTCACCGACGCCGATCGCGTCGAGAACATCCGCCGCATCGGCGAGGTGGCGAAATTGATGACCGATGCGGGGCTGATCGTGATCACCGCGTTCATCTCGCCATTCCGCGCCGAGCGGCAGATGGTGCGCGACATGATGGCACCGGGCGAATTCCTCGAGATCTTCATCGACACCCCGCTCGCCGATGCCGAGGCGCGCGACGTGAAGGGGCTCTATGCCAAGGCGCGCAGCGGGCAGCTCAAGAATTTCACCGGGATCGATTCGCCTTATGAACCGCCGCTCGATCCGGATATGCGGATCGACACCACCGGCATGACCCCGGAGGCGGCGGCCGACCTGATCATCGAACGGCTCATCCCATGAGGCTTGCGAAAATTTTACGGCGCGGGGTGCCGACCTTTACAAGTCGTTAAGACGAAGCGTGGCATATTGGAGGCAGGGAGAATTCCATGCCTCAGCCCGCACGACGCCAGGACTATGCGCGAGAGCCGCGCCAGGTTTCGCTGCCCGAACCGCGTTGGATCGCGGGCGACGGCGGCGATTCGCCCGTGCGCGAGCTGCACGGGCGCCTGCTCGAGGCGTTCGGCACCGAAGGGGCGCGCCGCCCGGCGAACGAGAAGCTCTCGCTGACCTTGCGCGTCGCGACGATCGTCGGCGCCTCGATCGCGCTCTGGGCGGTGATCGGCGGCGTGATTTACGCGCTGATTTAACAAAAAAATACGTGGCGAGCCGACCGCGCGGAGCGCGGCGCTCGATCTCTCCGTCATGCGTGGCCGGCGGAGGCGGGACGTATCCCGCGCATTCGGCTCAACGCCTCAGTCGGCGGCCGGTTTATTCTGCTGATCGTAGCGCCAGCACGCCGCCACCAGCGCCCCGAGCATCACGAACACCAGCCCGTGCGAATCCTGCTGGCTCAGCGTCGTCTTCACGATCAGGAAGTTGATCAGCGAGATGATCAGCGGCACCATCATCCCCAATTCCCCTTCGGGGAAGCGGATCGCGCGACGCACGCCGGCCCAGATCGCCGCCGCGATCATCCCGAAGAACAGCACCAGCCCGACGAGGCCGTATTCCAGCCCGACCGTCAGGTAGAAATTGTCGATCGAATCGAGCGCCAGCGTCTCGGGCGCACGGCCCATCCCCCAGCCCCACGGTCGATTGAGAATCTTGGGGATGCCGACGTTGAGCTGCTCCATCCGCATGTCGTTGCTGGATTGCTGCGAGCCGTCGCCCCACACGAGGTGGCGGATCTTGCCGACGAAGAAGGTCGACAGCAAAAAGCCGAATGCCATCACGGGATAACCCACCAGCAGCGCGGTGCCGATCGGGCTTTCGGGGTTGGTCTGGCGGTGGCGCAGGCTCCAGAAGAACAGATAGAGCAGGGCCGCCACGAACATGTTGATCATCCCCATCCGCGAATCGGTCTGGGCGACGACGTAGAACATCAGCGGGAAGGTGGCGGCCGCGATCACGCGGGTGATCGGTCGTTTCGCGACGAGCGCGAAATGCAGCACGAACGGCGCGGCCAGCCCGAGATATTCGGCAAGGCCCAGCGGCGTGGAGAAGGTCGCGACGGTGCGGTATTTGCCGGTCGCGCTCCGTATCGCGCCCGACAGGATGCGCGTCACCGTGTCGTCCTGGATCGAAAGCAGCGGCGGGAGATGGCCGGACCACAGCACCTTCTGCATATGCGCCTCGACCACCGCGAGCGCGCAGACCAGGAGCGTGATCCCCCAGAGCAGCCGGCCGAGCCAAACGAGCCGCCCCGGCTGGCGGAAGGCATAGACCGCGGCAAAGAACGGCGCGAACCAGCTGAACATCGCCACGCTGAACTTGTTCGCCGAATAGCCGACGTCGGTCGACCAGAAGACGGTGAGGAAGGCGAGCGCGCCGAATGCGCCGAGCAGCCACGGCACCACCGGCACCGCGGCGAGCGTCTCGGACAATTCGCGACGGAATTGCGCCGAGATCGACAGGCTGACGAGCAGCACCACGCCGAGCGGGAGCGAAACCAGCCGCAGCAACGTGATCCACGGCAGGCCCGGGAAATCGATCCCGATGTAATTGGGCCAGCACAGCAGCACCGCGACAAATGCGAACAGCAGCTGTGACATCAATTTGGTCGGCGCTCGCCCGACATCGGGGAGCAGCCAGATCACCAGCCCGGCCAGCAGCGCCAGCGGTGCCACCAGGGGTACGAGGAAATAGGTGGTCGTGATGGCAAAGAACATGCCGACGAACCACGAATAGCCGGAAACCAGCAGCAGCAATTTGATGCGATGACGCTGCCAGAAGCCCGGCGAGGTATAGCTCCCCAGGATCGGACGCGCGATCGCTCGTTGCCGTCGTCTGAAGAACCTGCCTCTGATCTTCACCCGTGCTTACTCACATCCCGGCGGGGTGGCGCGGCGCGCCCCTTTTCTGCGCCCTTCGTCACCTTCGATGACGCGACGGTCGTTAAAAGAAAAGGGTTAACAAGACTGGCGCCGATTTGATGCATCGCGCTCATTCCGTCGCCTCGCGGCGCATGCGCAGCCGCCCGCCGACCGTGCGCACCAGCCGGCCCGCGAAATCGAGCACGAACCGCTCGAAGCCAGCGGGTTGCCCCGAGAGACGCCACAAGAGCAGATGCGTTCCGGCATAAGCGCCCCCGCCGAGTACCGACTTGGCGGCCAGCCCGAGAAGGTTACGGCTAAAATTGTGGCCCGGCGCGCCGAGCGCAATATCCAGCGCCAGCACGGCGACGATCATCACCGCCGCCGCGACGAAGCTGCGCCAGGCGTTGACGAACGGCGCGATCAGCGAAACGTGGAAATGCCGCGAAACGAGCTGGAGCGTCAGCAGGACATAGAGGAAGCCCGCGATCGTCAGCCCGATCAGCATTCCGGTAAAGCCGCCCAGCATCAGCCCGCCCCACAGCAGCGCCAGCCGCATAGCGAAGGTCAGCAGGTTGCGGAGGAACAGCGTGCGCGTCATCCCCTCGACCATCAGCAGCGCCTGCGCGGATTCGATCAGCCCGCCGAACGCCATCGGCGGCCCGACGAAGCGCAGCACGACGATCGCGTCGGTCCATTTCGGGCCGGCGATCACCATGATCGCCTCATGCGCGACCAGCACCATGCCGACCCCGATTGGCAGCAGCACCCCGACCATCGCGGTCTGCGCGGTGGCATAAGCGCGCAGCCGGCGCGGGAGATCGTCGCTGATCGTCGACAGCGCGGAGAAGATCGCCCGCTGGAGCGCCCAGGCGAGCTGGCTGGTGAGGATCCCCGAAATCTGGATGCCGAGATTATATTGGCCAAGCCGCGCGACACCGAACCGCCCGGCGACGATCAGAGAATCCAGCTTGAAGCTCAGATAGTTGGTCATCGCGGCGGCGGACATCCAGCCGCCGAAGCCGAGGAATAGCCGATAATCGCGCAATTCGAAGCGCGGGCGGAACGGCCGCATGACATGCGTCATGATCGTCATCGTCAGGCTGGCGACGATCGTGCCGCTGACGAGCGCCCAATAGCTGTGGGTCAGCGCGGCGAGCAGCACCATGATCGCCACCGCGACGATGCGCCCGACGATCGTGACCACCGCCTCGCGCGAGAAATCGATGTCGCGGATGTAATCGACCATGCGCGGGCTGCGCCAGCCGTCGATCAGCGGCTGGAGCGCGAGCACCAGCAACACGTTGCGGACGTGATCGTTGCCGGTCATCACCCCCGCCGGCAGCGCGGCGAGCGCGATCCCCGCAGCGGTGATCACCCCGCGCATTACCCCCAGCGTGAAGGCGGTGGCATAGAGATGCTCGTCGCGCCGCGGCGAGCGGACCAGCGCATTGGTGAGCTGAAAGTCGGTCAGCATCTGTGCGAACTCGACCACGATCATCGCCAGCGAGACGATGCCGAAATCGTTCGGCGTCAGCAGCCGCGCGAGCGCAGCGGTGCTGATGATGCCGATCCCGCGCGACATGAGGTTGACGACCATCAGCAGCGAAGCGCCGCTGGCCGCGCGGCCGCTGACCTGCGGCGCCGGTGACGGCGCCGCCGAATCGGGAAGCGATGCGGTCATTGCCCGGGCTCGATCGCCGGCGCGACCTGGAGGCCGGGTGCGGGGCGCCGGCGGTTCCTGACCAGCTCGAGCACCGGATGCTCGACGAAATGCCATGACAGCATCGCCAGCGGCAGCGTGGCACAGGCGGTGAGCAGCGCGAGCAAGACGGCCGAATGCGTCGGGAACAACGCATGGACCGCCATCATCGCCGGAAAGGCATAAATGTACATGCCGTAGCTATAATCGGGCCAGCGTGCGGAGCCGGAGCCGGTCAGGAAGCCGGCGCACAAGACGCAATAGCCGGTGACGAGACTGACGAGGTGCGGAATCGGGAAACATTGGACGCTAAGCGCCAGCACGACGACCCCGGCGATCGCGACCGACCATGACAGGCGCAGATAGGGCCAGACGACAAGCGCCGCGGTGCCGAGCGCAAACATCGTCCACAGCCGATCGAAAATCGTCAGATTGTAGACGATCCCGGGGCTGAGATGCTGCCCCGCCCAATGCTGGATCGGCGGCAGATGGAAGAGCAGCGCGAAAATCAGCGACGGCAGCAGGAGCAGCGGGACGATCCGCATCGGCCGCGCCAGCGACAGCAGCGCCGCGAGGAACAGAATGACATAGCAGCGCACCTCCCACGGGATCGTCCATAGCGACCCGTTGATGGTCACCGCCTTGCCCGCAGCGGCGACCCCGGTCAGCGTATATTGGCCCTTGGTCAGCGAAAGATTGCCGACGATGAAGCGCGTGGTATCGCCGCGCAGATATTGGTCGAGCGGCAATCCGGCGATGAAATAGCCCGCCACGGTGACGACGAGCACCGAGACAGCCAGCCCGGGCCACAGCCGCGCGAGCCGCGCGCGCGCGAAATCCCACGGGCTGCCGCGCCGCAACAAGCTGTTGTACACGAGGAAGCCGCTGAGAAAGAAAAAGCCGTCGACCGCGAAGTCGGAGGTCGGCTGCCCGAACAGCATCACCGTCGGGTCGTTCATGTCCGATCCCGTGACGAGCCAGACGCAATGCGACCAGATCACCGCGGAGGCGAGCACCAAGCGGACCAGCGTCAGGTTGTTGGCGGTGGGGACAAGACGGGTTGTAGCGTTCACTCGGGTTCCGGATTGCAGGCGCCGGTCAGGCCGCGCGCGACGATACGCGGTCATTCATTGCCATTCGCGCCGCCGGGGTACAAGCGCCGCTCGCCGGCGGCGCGCGGCATATCGTCCCGGTGGCGCGGTCGAGCGCCCGAAACGGCCGATGGACTGCCCCGCGTTGGTACATTTGATTTTGTGCTGCGCTGCAAAGAAGGCTAATTATCGTGCTATTCCATACCGGCAAGGAGGAAGCGCGCGTGGGCAAGGCGGCGGCAATGGTGCAGGGGGTGCTGATGACGGCGCTGCTCGCATCGCCTGTGCCGGCGCGGGCGGCGGTCGTCTACGTCGATCCGGCCACGATGCAGTGGCAATCGGATCAAACGGTGGAGGATCGCGACCAGGTGGCGGCGCGCGGATCGGTATGGGGCGAAATGGAACAGGCGGCGCGCATCGCCGCCGAGCAGGCGGGAATGGCGGGGCGAACCGCGACCGCGCGCACCAACGATGCGGTGTTCGCGCAGGCAATGGCGATCCATCTCAACTTGCCCGAAGGCGCCTCGGTCGAGCGGCTGCTCAATTTCCGGTTGCCCGCGACCGAGATCGGCGGACCCGCGGCGGCTGCGCAGCCGCGCCAGCGGACGCTGATCGACCTTCTCCTGGGATCCGACGTTCCCGAGCCGGGGACCTGGCTTTACCTGATCCTCGGCTTCGGGCTGGTCGGCGGGATGCTGCGGTGGCGTGGCCCCGCATCCCGCGTTCAGGTTACCGGCGGATAGCTTTTCCCCGGTCGGAACGTCGTCTGCCAGGCATTGACGAGCGAATTGATCTGCGTGAGGCTCGGCGGGGTCTTGTTGATGATGTTGCCGCTGGTCTGATATTTGCCCGTCAGCAGGAAGCTGCCGGCCTGATTGGTCGTCAGCGAGGTTGCGGTATCGCTGTCCAGCTTCACCCAATTGTCCGTCACCGTGTCGCCGCCGACGCGTAGCCACAGGCGATTGTTGGTGATCGTCACATTGGTGGCGCCAGCGCCGAGCGCGATGCCGTGCCAGCCGGTGCCGATCAGCAAATTGTTGATGATCGTCAAACCGTTATAGCCGCGCCCCGATTGCCACAAATTCGCTTCGTCGCGGACGAAGATACCCTGCGACCGCCCCGCGCCCGATGACAGCATGAGATTGTCGGTGACGGTCGAATTATAGGCGGCGTGGTCGGTCGCCAGCGTCAGGCCGGCGGTGAAGAACTGCACGCAGTCGGCGTGATCGCCGGTCGCCGGCTTGAACGGCCCGATCCGGTTGCGCAGGATGAACCCGTTGGTCGTTCCGACGAGCCGTACGCCCTCGCGGATATTGGTGAAATCATTGTCGAGCACATTGACGTTCGTCGTGCGGATGAACGTCATGAAATTGGCCATGTCGCGGAAGGTCGATCCGAGCACCGAAACGTTGCTGCCGCCGCGGATGTTGAGCGAATAGCCGGCGAGCGCCCCGGTGGTGCTGTTGACCCAGCCGATGAAGGTGGTGTTGCGGAACGTCAGCCCCTGCGGCGTATAGGCGTCGATATAGGGGCCGGTGGTCCGTTCGCTCGTCCGCGCGTTGAAACGCGTGCTGTCGAAGGTGACATTCTGCCACTGATCGAGCGTGATCGGGCCGAATTCGCCGCCTTTGATCGTGATATCGTGGACGCCGCGAATCCGCGTGAAGATCACATGGCGCGTGCCGAGATAGATCGTCGTGCCGGGTGTGGCGGCGGTGACCAGCGCTTTCCATTCGGCGGCGCTGACGTCTGCGCCGGTGGAAGCGTTGACCATCGTGGTGGTCGTCGTCGTGGTTGTGCCGACTGCCGCGCCGCCACCGGCGAGCATCGCCGGAAAGAGGCAGCAAAAGGCAAGCGTATTTAAACGGGACCTCATGTTCCGTGCTCCTCATCTAACCCGGTGCATCGCCAATCGCATCATCCGTTTGCGGCCCCGTTAATCTGGTGCGGATAATGCGGTTTTTGCCCGGCTGTGTGTCCGATCAGACACGCTGAGGGTGTCACACGATGAATCACCGGCTAAGAATGAGTGATGGGTATCCTGCGCGAAAGGTTCAAGCGGCACACGCCGAGGTCGCTTCATCGGGTGGTGGCTGCGGCGCGCGGATTGCTGAGCAATCCACCGCAAGAGGAACGGACGCTGCACGGTTATAGCGTGTCACGCGATACGGACGATTCGCCGCGGCTCAATCTGGTCATCCCCAGCATCGCCCCGTCCGCCGCGTTCGGCGGGGTGCTGACCGGGCTGGATCTCTATCTGCGCCTCGTCGCCGCCACGGGCGCGCGCGCGCGGATCATCCTCGACGATTTCGATCTGGCGCCCGACCGTTCGGTGGTCGATGCCGCGAGCCGGCGCGTCGGCGTCGATCCCGCGCGGATCGCGATCGTGCCGCGGCGCGACGACCGGCCGGCGGTGAGCGTCGGCGCGCGCGACATCTTCATCGCCTATAATTGGTGGACGGTGCTCAACATCCGGGAGCTCGTCGCCGCGCAGGCCGCAGCGGCGGGCGGGCGCGCCGCGCCCTATCTCTATATCTGCCAGGATTTCGAGCCGGGCTTCTACCCTTTCTCCTCCACCCATCTCGTCGCGTGGCGCGCGCTGAAGGGGGAGGGGCAATGGTGGGCGATCTACAATAGCAGCGAGCTCGCCGCTTATGTCGGCGCGCTCGGCATCGCGCCGGCCGAACAGTTCGTGATCGAGCCGACGCTCTCCGCCGCCTTGCGCCCCTTCCTTCCCGACGGCGCGGCACCGCGCGAACGGCGGATGCTGGTTTATGGCCGGCCCGGCGTGCCGCGCAACTGCTTCCCCGCGGTGATCGCGGGGCTGCGCGCCTGGGCCGGAAGCTACGCGCATGCGGCGCAATGGGACGTCGTCTCGGCCGGCGCGCCGCACCGCCCGCTCGCGCTGGGCAACGGCATCGAGCTGCGCGCGGCGGGCAAGCTTTCGCTCGAGGATTATGCCGCGATGCTGCGCGGCACCGCGGTCGGGCTATCGCTGATGGCCTCGCCGCATCCCAGTTATCCGCCGCTCGAAATGGCGCATTTCGGGGTGCTGACGGTGACGAGCGATTATGCGTTCAAGTCGCTCGGCGCCGCGCATGACAATATCGTCGCGCTCGACGACATCCGTGCCGACAGCATCGCGGCGGCGCTGGCGGATGCGTGCGAGCGGTTCGAGCGCGATCCGACGATCGGCGCGCGCGGACGGTCGCACCGGCCGGACTATCTGGCGGAAAACCCCTATCCGTTCCTCGAGACGCTCGCGGCGCGGCTCAATGAGGCGTGGCGCGCCGGGTGAGACGTATCGGCGGCGCAGCGCCTCAGGCCAGCCGCTGCGCCAGCGTATCGCCGATCATCGTCGAGCGGCGGTTGGCGCGGGTGCCCATGATCATGTCGCGCATGAATTCGCTGAGCGTGTCGAACCCGGGCGCATCGCCGGTGCGGATCATCGAGGCGCGCATCAGCACCCCGTCGGCGATAAAGCCGTTCCACGCGGTGGTGAAGCGCGCCCAGCGCTGGTCGCTATAGGTTTGCGGCAGCATCTCGCCGAGCCGCGTCCAGTAGAGGATGTCCTCGACCCGCGATCCCATCTCCGCGGTCAGCAGCACCGCCGGCACGGTCACGCCATTGGGCAGCGGCAGCTGATAGAGCTTGCTGTAGGTGAGCGCGAAGCCGGTCGCCGGATAGCATTTCTCCGGGCGATGGAGCTGGAGCACGTCGCTCTGCGCGCGGCCGTAAGCGGCGAGCAGCATCACGTCCTGCGCCTCGTTGCCGCTCATCCGGCGATAGGATCGCGCGACGCGCTCGCTGTAGAGCTTCGCCGCCAGGCTGTCCTTGAGGTCGGGCAGGACGATGTCGCCGCCGCCGCCCGCCTTCCAGCCGGCGAATTGCAGCGGGATGACGTTGGTGAGCTTCTCGTTCTCGGGCAGCAACAGCGTCAGCTTGCGCGGGCGCATCCATTCGCCCACGCCGAGCGCGGCGGCGCAGCCGCCGGCGAACAGGAACTCGCGGCGCTCGATCATGCCGTCGCCTCCGATTTGACGTGCCAGCGCGCCAGCACCGCCTGCATCATTCGATCGATCAGGAAGATGCTGGCGACCGCGAAGGCGAACAGCACCATCCCGGTGGTGACGTGCATGAAGCCCTGCGCCACCGCGTCGCCGTAATAATAAGTCAGCAGGATCAGCGCGATCACCCGCAGGATGTTCACGAACACCGCGACCGGGATGATCAGCGCGACCAGCACCAAGGCATAGCGCCACGACGCACGGTGCATCAGATAGATGTAGAACAGGCTGATCGCGGTGAGCCCGGTGATCGAGTTCATCCCCGCGCAGGCATCCTCGACCAGCAGCTGATATTGCGCGATCGTCAAGGACACGCCCGAGCGCTCGATCGGAAAGCCCATCGGCTGGAGGATCGCCACCGAGATATAGGAGACGAACTCGCGCAGCGGCGAGGTGAGGGTATCCAGCACCCAGCCCGGCGGCGGAATGATGAAGGCGAGATAGAATAAGGCGAAGAGGTTGCGCCGCACCTCGCTGATGCCGGCGAGCTGCACCATCCCGATGATGAAGATGAGATACAGCGCTGACACCTCGATAAAGAGGAAATCGAACGCCCGGCCAAAGGCATAGACCGGCAGCGCTGCCGCCAGCGGCAGCCAGGTCCACCACGGCTGGCGGCCGGCGTGGATCAGGTCGATCTTATTGTAGCTGAGCAGCCACAGCCCCGTCGCGAGCACGATCGGGCCGTGCGCGCCGGCCTCGGTCGACCAGGTCTGGCGGCCGAGCGTGATCAGCGACGGGATCGCGACGATCAGCAATCCGACGAGCAGCGGCCAATGCATGCGCAACGCCCGGCGGAGCATCGAGCCGCCGCTCCCGCCGCCCGACGCGGCCGTGCTCTGCGCGTCAGCGTACATTCAAATAGGTTCCGATCACTTGCGCCTTGTCCGACGTCAGTTCGTCGATCAGCGTGCGCACGTCGCGAACATAGCTCTGGTTGCGGCAGGCGACCGCCATCGCATAGCGCGTGACCGCGGCGATGCGGCGCACGTCGGCGTAATTGTTCGCCGGCGGGGTGTCGATCAGCACGATGTCGTAATCGCGGATGCAGCTTTCGATCAGCGACTTGAACGCCGCGCTGCTCAGCAGCTCCGATGCGTCCTCGCGCGGCTCGCCGGCGAACAGCAAGGCGAGATTGGGCAGAACCGCTTCATGCACCGCATCGAAGAAGGCGATGTCGGGATTGGTCAGGCAATCGGACAGCCCGGGGCGCGGGTTGCTCGGGGCGAAATATTCCTCCAGCCCCGGCGCGCGCATGTTGCCGTCGATCAGCAGCGTGCTGGCGCCGGTCTGCGACAGCGCCACCGCCAGATTGGCGGCGACGAAGCTGCACCCCGCGCCCGCCGACGGGCCGGTCATCGCCAGCGATCGCCGCCCCTCGCGCAGATGCTTGGCGACGACATGCGCGCGCAGCACCCGGATCGATTCGGCCTGGCCACCGGTCGGATCGGTGAGCATGACCAGCGACGGGGCGAGCGTGAAATGCGCGTCGGTCAGGTCCGTCACGCCTTCGCCGCCCGGGGCGGTGCGCTCGACTGAAGAAAGCATCGTCATGATTCAGGCGCCATAAGCTGCGGTCGTCGCCGGTTCGTGCCGTTTCCAGCGGAACAGGCGGCGCCGGGTCGGCGGGGCGTTGCTGGCCATGATCCCGACCACCGGCACCCCGGCGATGTTGAGATCTTCCGGCCCGCGCACGCGGCGGGCGAGCAATTCGACCAGCATCGACAGCAGCAACCCGAACAGGAAGCCGAGCCCGAGCGAGCCCGCGATCACCAGCGGCCATTTCGGGAAGATCGGCGAGGTCGGCTCGGTCGCATTGCCGAGCAAGGTCAGGCCGGTGATCGTCGATTCGCTCTTCTGCTGCTCGTCGGCGGCCTTTTGCACCGTCTTGGCATATTGATCGCGCAACACCGTGACATCGGCGGCGAGCTGCTGCGCCTCGGCGACCTTGCCGCGCTGCGCCAGCACCTTGCGCTGCTGCTCCGAATAGAGCGCGGCGATCGACGGACCCGCCGGGCCGCGCGAGACGCTCGGGGTCGAGGCGCGGGCGACCTGCGCCAGCGCGTCGCGCTGCTTCTTGAGTGCGATCAGATCGGGGTTGTTCGGCCCGAGCACCTTCTCGGTGTTCGAGATCGAGGCATTGATCTGCTCGAGCTGTGCCTGCGCGGGGCTGATCCCCGGATTGGTCACCATCGACCCGAGGTTGATCGCCGGCTGCGCCGCGGCGAGCGCGTTGAGCTTGGCGGTGTCGGCGTCGACATTATTGTCCTGCAGGATGATGCCGTTGGCCTTTTCGAAGTCGCTCTTCTTCTTCTCGGCGGTGTTGAGATCGGCGCGGACGCGATCGGCCTGCTTGCGGAACCACGCCTCGTTCTCGACCGCTTCGTCGCGGCGCAACGCCAGCGTCTCGTTGACATAGGCCGCCCGGACCGCATCGGCGACGCGCGCCGCGGTTTCCGGGTTATCGCTGGTATATTGGATCTCCATGATGTTGGAGAAATCGATCAGCTGCGCCTCGGTATTGTCCGAGATGCGCTGCGCCAGCCAGCGGCGGAAATCGCGCTTGTCGTCCGGCGAGCGGCGCGCATAGGCCGCGGCCATGTCGGGCGACGAGGTCCAGCCCAGATCATCGACCACCTTGCCGGTGATGCGATAATCCTTGATCAGCTCGGTCTGCGTCTGGACATAGGTCTTGGCGAAACCGGCGTTGACCATCTCGCCGGTGACCGGATCAGGCTTGACGATATCGAGGATCAGCCGCGATTTGCCCTGATAACGCGCCGGCAACAGGCTCGCGACCAGCATCGCGCCGAGAAAGCAGGTCAGCGTGGTCAGCACGGTGATCCACCGGCGGGCCCACAGGATACGGAAGAATTGCACGAAGCTCATGGGAACATGCTCCCTCGACGGCGGCTCAGAAGAACCGCTCGCCGATGACGATAGTGTCGCCGTTCTTGACCGGATCGGAAAGGTTCATGCGGCCCATCTCCTTCCCGTCGCGGAACAGCTTGACCTTTTTGTCGGAACCGCGCGGGGTCAGCCCCCCGGCGCGGGCCAGCGCCTGACGCAGCGTCATCCCGCGGTCGATGCGGTAAGAGCCGGGCTGCGCGACCTGGCCGTAGATGTAGAAGGTCGTTGCGGCGGCGACATAGATCTTGTCGCCCGGTTCGACGAAAATGTCCTTGTCCGGCCCGCCGCCGGCGATGTCGCGCATGTCGAAATTGAATTCCTTGCCGTCGGCGCGGCGGATCTGCACGTCGTCCGATCCGGTCGGCCGCAGGCCGCCGACGCGGGCGAGGATTTCCGACAGGCGATAGGCGCGGTCGACCGGGACCAGCCCGGGATTGCCCACCTCGCCCAGCACCGTCACGTAGCGCGCGGTATAGCTGGCGACGATCACGCTCACGACGGGATCGGTATAGTAACCGCCCTGCTGCAACCGGTGGCGCACTTCCTCGCGCAGTTGCAGCACCGTCTTGCCCTCGGCCGGGACCGACTTGATGTACGGCAGCTGGATCGTGCCGTCGACCTGCACCTGGACGCGCGGCTTGAATTCCTCGCGCCCGAGCACCGAGACCTCGATCACGTCGCCGACGCCGAGGACATAGCCGTCGGCGAGGCTGTTCTGCTGCTTGTCCTTGCCCGCGGCATCGGCCGCCGGACGCGCCGGCGCCGCCTGCGGCGCGGCGGGGGCGGTCGACAGCGGTGCTTGCCCGGTCGACATCTGCGTCTGTTGGGCGGTGGCGATGCCTGGCGCGAGCGTGAGCGCAAACGAGGCGATCAGCAGGAGCGCGAGGCGTCGGAGAAGGCAGAGAGTCTGGCGCATGATTGCGTTACTCGGCTCAGAGTGTGAAGGAAGTGCGAAGCCCGATGAAATAGCTGTGATAATCATAAAGCGTGTTGTTGGTTTTGCGATCCTGATAGCCGCCGTACAGCGTGAAGGTCAGGCGGTCCGTCGGCAGGAACGACAGCGACGGGCTGATCGTATGGTTGCGCGAATCGGTCAGCGGCGGCCCGAACAACCCCTGCGATCCGAAATAACGCACCGTCCGGATCGAGCCGGTCAGGCTCGCGCGCAGCCGCCCGCTGAACGCATAATCGGCGGTCGCGTTATAGCCGCGGTTGATCTGATAGGTCGCGTCGTTGCCGAGCGACGGCGAGATGTCGCGCGAGGTGCCCAGCTGCAGATGCATATCGGGGGTCGGCACCGCGCTCAGTTCGGCATGCCAGCCGAAACCGTTGAAATCGCGCGTCGCGACCCCGTTGTCGGGGCGCACCATGACATAAGAGATGCCCGCCGAGCCGGTCAGCACCGCGCCGATCGAGCGCTGATAGTCGAAGGTGATGCGCTTGGTCGAGAAATTGGCGGGGCCGAAGATCGCCGGGCGATCGGGATAGGAGGTATCCGTCTGGGTGAAGCGCAACGTCGCCTCGCCGTAGATCGGATCGCCATAAGCGAGGCCGCCGCCATAGGTATTGGTGCGGTAGTTGGCGATGCGGCGCCGCACTTCGCTGTTGTTGCCCGCGGTATGCTCGAACGTGGCGAGCGGGCGGAAGCCGCTGGCGCTGCCGCATTGCACTTCAGCGCCATAGCTCTGCGTCGTGGCGACGTTGCGCACGCTGCGGCGGTCGGTGACACCCTCGGCCGAGATCGGGATGATGTCGCCCAGATCGCTCTGCATGCGCGAGAAGCCGGGGCGCAGATGCAGGAAGCACGGCCCGCCGACCAGCCCGAGATCGGCGTTGAGGCCAAGCCGCTCGCGGTTCAGCTGCTTGTTGCGGCGGTAGAAATCATAGCCGGCGAAGCCGCTGAGGGTCAGCGAATTGCGGCCGAGCGCCTTGTTGACCGTCACGTTGAGCGTGGGCGTGACGCGCTCGTCGGAGCGCTTGCCCGACAGGATCGTGCCGGCCGAGCGCGCGACGTTGCTGTCGTGCACCTCGTCGAGGATCGCCTGTACCTGGATTCCCTCGGGCGGCGCGCCATAGGCGCTCTGCGCCTGCGCCGCCATCGGACAGACGACCGCGATCGCCGCGACCGTCGCCAATCCATAACCTACGCACCGCCCGGGGGGAGTGTCGACGCGCCCTGCCACATCATTTCTCCTTTGCGGGAACCGCAGCATTCGCCGCCGGCGCGGCCGGGGCGCCAGGCGCGGTCTTCGTCTGGAACTGCTCGTTGATCTTCACCTTCGACTGCGCTTCCTTGATGATCTTGCCGAATTGCTCGCGGACCATGTTCTGGGTGCGCTGGGTGGTGAGGATCTGGCTCGCGATCTGGTTCGCCTGATCGCCCGAAATCGGCTGCGCCTGACGCTCGCGGATTCGCGCGACCATCACCGCATTGCCGTTCGGCAGAACGAACACGTCGTCGATCTTCAGGTTGGAAATCTGCTTCGCCGCATCGGGGGGGATGGTGAGCGAATCGATCACCGCGGCGCCGCGGCGATATTGCACCTTGTTCTTGTCGAGCAGCGCGATGATCTCGTCCATCGTCTTGAGCGGCCCCATCTGCTGCACGATCTCCGGCTTGACCGAGCCGACGATCAACTGGTCGACCGAGATCAGCTGGCGCTGGGCGAAGGCCTGCGGATTGTCGCGCACATAAGCCGCGGCCTCGTCGGGCGAGACCTTCGGCAGCGTCGAGCGGACATTCTCCTCGAGCAGCTGGATCAGCGTCAGGTCGCGCGCCTTCTGCAGCGTGATCGCCGCGGTCGGGGTCTTGTCCAGCCCGCGCGCGACGGCTGCGTCGGCGAGGATCTTGCGGTTGACGATCGACTGCAGCGCCGCCGGCTGCGCGCGCGCACTGGCCTGCGGATCGGACGCGAGCGGCCCGAGCTCGAGCCGGACCTCGGAAGTGGTGATCTCCTTGCCGTCGACGGTCGCCGCGACCTGCCCGGTCGGCGCCGCGCCACCGCTGCCGCCCTTGCCGCACGCCGTGAGCGCGACACAGGCGAAAAGGATCGAAATTGTGCCGCTTTTCTTCATCATCTTCTTAGCATCCCCCCTGAAGGATAAGAATGAACAACGGTTTATAGGCGCAATCCCGCACTGATGATAGCGCGTCAACCTTACTGCTTAATGAAGTTTTTGCCTTGTTTCGGGATCCTAGGACGACGCTCACCCGAAATCATGCCCTTTCCGTCCCGAAATCGTAAATTCCGTGAAGCACGCCGTTCAGCGTGTCGCGGTAACGTGCGAGAATCGTGTCGCGCCGGAAAGGCAAAGTGCCGCCATTTTGCTGCCATTCGGCCAGCGCCTGTTTGCGCGGGCCGCTCTCGGTGATCAGCAGATCGAGCGCGCGCGCGATCGACGCCGGATCGCGCGCATCGGCGGCCAGCGCGAACGGACAGTCGTCGAAATAGCCGTCGATCGCGGCGCCGCGCGGATAGACGATCGGGCATCCCGCGAGCAGCGCCTCGATGAACACCAGCCCGAACGATTCACGGCGCGAGGGCAAAGCGAAGGCGGTGCAGCCGTTCATCCATTGCTGCAGCGACGCCGGATCGAGCGCGCCGATGCGCCGGGCCTGGGCACCCGCCGGGCGCAACGCCGCGTCGACCGCCGCCTCGCTGCCGGCATCGCCCCCGCCGGCGACCTCCAGCGCCACCTCGGGGTGCGCCGGCTGCAGCGCGGCGACGGCGTGCGCCAGCGTCGCGACATTCTTGTTGCGCCAGTGCATCAGGTGGAACGCGCTGCCGACGCGCGGCGGTGTCGCGCGCGGCGCGATCACCGTTTCGCTCGCCGGGATGCACGGCAGGTCGACGACCGGGGTGGCGCGCGCGCCGAACCTCGCCTCGCACCAGCGCGCGATCCACGGCGCGAACGCGATCACCGTCGCCGCTTCGTGCCAGATGCGCCGGTAACGCCGCGCGAGATCGGGGCGCGCGGTGATGATCTTCTGGTCGGTATTGCCTTGCAAGGTGACGAGGAACGGCACCCCCAGCCGCTGCGCCAGCCGCTGCGCGGCGAGCGCCTCGACGCTTAATTTGTGCGCGTGGATCGCGGCGACCGGCTCGCCGCGTGCCTTCAACTCGGCGAGGATCGTATCGGCGACCCGCCGCATCGCGGTGGCGAGTGCGACCCCGCGGCTCGGCGCGGCATAGCGCCAGCTTGCGATGCGGCCGTCGTCGGCAACCTTCTCTACCGCGCCGGGGCGCAGCCAGCCGCGCGCGCCGCCGCTGCGGTTGAGCGAGATCACGCGATGGGTGAAATCGCCCGCGGTCCCGTCCACCAACGAGGCGATAACGCGCGTCTTGGCCGGCTGGATCGCATCCGGATAATCCGCGCTGAGATGCAGGATCAGTGGCATCGCGCCCCCCTCGGCGACATGCTCCCGTCGCGCATTTCGCGCGGCACCGGTCCGCTCCCACGCCCGGCCCCCCGCAAGCGTATCCTGATGGGAGGCGGGGTGGGGGAGCGGGCCGGCGCGGCCGTGTCGGAACAGGCGCTTAATAACCTGCCAGCCAATCGCGTCGTTGCCCCCAGATCTGGAGCAGCCGCGCGCGCGCCTCGGGCTCGCGCGTGGTGACCGCGCCCAGCCGGCGGGCGAGCCCCCACATCCACAATTGCGCGACGCCCAGCGGCACCAGCGGCTTCGCCCAGTGATCGCGCACCAGCGTCGCCTTGGCACGCATCACCGCGACGGTCTTGTCGGCGCGCTTGGCGGTCGACGCGCCGACGAGATGCATGATCTCGGCATCGGGGGTGATCATCGGGCGATAGCCCAATGCGCGCGCGCGCAGGCACAGATCGGCATCCTCGCCGTACATGAAATAGCGCCGGTTGAACCCGCCGAGCCGCCGCCACAGTTCGGTCGAGGTCAGCAGGAAGCAGCCGACGACGATATCCACCTCGCGCACGCTGTCGCGCTGCCACCCGCCCATCGCCTCCGGGTTGAACAGGGTCGAGCGCGGGAAGGCGCGGGCGAGTCCGCTGGTCTGGGTGAACAGGCTCCACGGGGTGATGCGCTGCCAGCAAGACGCCTGGTTGAGCGATCCGTCGGGAAACACCGTGCGGCCGCCGACGATCCCCGCTTTGGGATTGGCCTTGGCGAAGGCGAGGAGATTGGCGATCGCGCCGGGATGCGTCTCGGTATCGGGGTTGAGCAGGCACAGCCACGGCGTCGTCACGGTTTCGGCAACGAGGTTGTTGGCGGCGGCGAAGCCGATATTTTCCGGGTGCGCGATCGTCTCGATCTCGGGGAAGGCGGCGGCGACCGCGGCGGCGCTGCCGTCCGACGAGGCGTTGTCGAACACCACCACCCGCATCGCGACGTCGCCGGCATTGGCCAGCAATGTCTCCACCGCGCGCACCGTCAGATCGCGGGTGTTGTAGCTGACGATGATCACCGTCACTTCGGGCGAAGCGCCGCTGGTGCGAGCGGGTTCTTGGGACTGCGCCGCATTCATGCCTTAGCGTTAGCCGCCCGATACGCCGCGCGTCGAGGAGTTTTCCAAACGATCCGGCGTCATTCCGGCACATGCCATGTGATCCGGCGCCGGGGGACGGCTCGATTCGCGCCGCATGCTCGGCTAGCACGGCCTCCCTTGCCAGCGGAGACTGCCCTTGCCGAACGCCGACGCCCCCCGCCAGCCGCTCATCTGCCTCGCGGCGTCGGGCGGCGGCCATGTCCGGCAGATCCTCGACCTGAAGCCGGTGTGGGAGAAATATCCGCACTTCTTCGTCACCGAGGATACCGCGCTGGGGCGCTCGATCGCCGCCGAGGAGGATACCGCCTTCGTCCCGCATTTCGCGCTTGGCCAGGCCAAGCTGGGGCGGCCGTGGCAGATGATCGCGGAGGCGTGGCGGAGCATCTTCACCTCGTGGCAGATCATTGCGCGGCGCCGGCCCGATCTGTTCATCACCACCGGCGCCGGATCGCAATTGTTCGTCATGCTGTTCGCGCGGCTGCGCGGCGCGCGGGTGATCCTGATCGATTCGTTCGCACGCTTCACCCGCCCGTCCGCCTTTGCGCGGCTCGCCGGCTGGCTGGCGCATGTCCGCATCGCGCAATCGGCGGAAAGCGGGCGGCAATGGCGCGGCGCTTTGGTGTTCGATCCGTTCCGGTCGCTCGATACGCCGCCGCCGGCAAAGGCGCCGCTGCTGTTCGCGACGGTCGGCGCCACCTTGCCGTTCGAGCGGCTGGTGCGGCTGGTGGAGGAGGCGCAGGCGGCGGGGGAGATCCCCGAGCGGATCGTGCTCCAGCGCGGGGTCGGCGGGCATGTGCCGGCGGGGCTCGATTCGGTCGAGACGATCCCGTTCCAGGAGGTGCAGCAATTGCTCGACCAGGCCGATATCGTCGTATGCCACGGCGGCACCGGCTCGCTGATCACCGCGTTGCGCGCGCATTGCCGGGTGATCGCGGTGCCGCGGCTGTTCGCGCTGGGCGAGCATTATGACGATCATCAGGCCGAAATCACCGCCGCCTTCGCCGAGCGCGGGCTGATCGAGGTGGTCGGCGCGGACGAGCCGCTCGGCCCGGCGCTGGCGCGCGCGCGGGCGCGCCAGCCGGTCGCGGCGACGACAGATCCATCCGAATTGATCGCTTTTCTCGACGGCGAAGCGGCCAGGCTCGCCGCGCGCAAGGCGCGATGATCCGGAATGACGGAAAGAATAGTGGTATAAAGGGCCAGGAAAACAGGCACGCAGTGCTGCGACTTGCGTTGACGCCGTTAACGAGCCATTTCCTCTCCCGGGGCTAAGGCGTGTTGAATTTGCTGCAACACGCTGGACGGGTGTCCCAATGCTGATTGCCGTTTCGTGAATCCAGAGGTGCTAGATGGAAACCCCGTTCGATTGGCTGACGCTCATGGTCTTCACCGGCCTGGTCGTCCTGCTGCTGCAGCGGTCGGCGGCGGAAAATCCGGTCGACAAATTGTGGCAATATGCGCCGCCGGCGATCGGCTGCGCGGTGGTCAATTATCTCGGCAACGAAGGATATGTCGTGGTCGCGATCGCCGGGCTGGTCGCGGTGATCGCCTATATTTATTACGTCCTTCGGCCGAAGATCAGCTTCTGATCGGATCCGCCGGGCGCGTCGCGCCTTTTTCGTACGCGGCGTGCTTGGCCGCAGCCCCGTCTCAGCCAATCCAGGACGCGTTATGATCTGGACCCGCATCGTGAATTTCCTGCTCGGCCGCCGGCCGGCCCCACCGCCCGAGCGCGTGGCGCTCGTCGTGCCGGCGCACGCCGGCCCGCTGATTCGGCGGGCGTCCGAGCTGCCTGAAGATGCGCACGCCGCGCCGCTGCCGCGTTTCCGCAGCAGCGCCGCCGATGCCAGCCGCCCCGCGCGCAGCGATCGCCAGCTCGATCAGCGCCGGCAGAAGCTGCAGCGCGCCTTTACCCCGTCGCAGCCGGTGCGCGACGAGCGGCGCTTCGCCGGGCGCAAGGAGACGTTGGTCTCGCTGATCCGCGCGGTGGAGGAACAGAATCTCCACGCGGTGATCTTCGGCGATCGCGGCATGGGCAAGACCTCGATGCTGCACGTCTTTTCGCGGCTGGCGCGCGAGGCGCGTTATATCGTGCGCTACACCTCGTGCAGCGAGACATCCGAATTCGATCCGATCTTCCGCGCGATCACCGCGGATATCCCGCTGCTCTACCACGCCGATTTCGATCCCACGTCCGAGGAGGCGGAACGCGGCGGCACGCTCGCCGATCTGCTGCCCGAACAGACGCTGACCCCGGTGCGGATCAGCGAAAGCCTCGCGCGGCTTTCGGGCACGCGGGTGCTGATCATGCTCGACGAATTCGATCGCGTGCAGTCGATCGATTTCAAGCGCTCGATCGCCGAGCTGATCAAGAATCTGTCGGATCAGTCGATCCCGGTGCAGATCGTGATCGCCGGGGTCGCCGGCAACCTCAACGAACTGCTCGAGCATATCCCCTCGATCCGCCGCAACGTGGCGGGGATCCCGGTGACCGGGATGGCCGACGACGAGGTGCGCGAGCTGATCCATATGGGCGAGGGCGCCAGCGATCTGACCTTCACCGACGAGGCGCGCGACGATGTCGTCAACGCGGCGCAGGGTTCGCCCTATGTCGCGGGTCTCGTCGCGCAATATGCCGCGAGCGATGCGCTCGATCGCGATTCGACCGAGGTCGAGACGCGCGACGTCCACAGCGGGATCACGCGCGCGCTGGGCGAGGTGAAGGTGCGGATGGGGCCGGCGAGCCAGTTGCACCTCAGGGTGCTGCTTGCCGACGTGCCCCCCGAGGCGGTGGCGCCGCTGGCGCAGGAAGGGCTGCGCAACTTCGGCATGGTCCACGGCGGCAGCCCGAGCGACACGAAGCGCGCGATGGTGATCGCGCGCGCGGTCGAAGCCGGGGTGCTGGCGGCGGATCAATCGCACGGCGGCCGCGATTTCCGCTTCACCGACGACAGCGTCGCGCTCTATCTGTGGCTCGCGGCTTGCCTTGTGTGATTCGACGGGACTGATCACAGAGCGGACCGCGCCGCCCCACGACCGGTTCAGATTTCGAGGTCCCGCGCATGTCCGTCGATGTGGTTTCCCCTCCTAGGGCCGATTCCGGCGCGAGCGCGGGCGTTCCCCAGCTTTCGATCATCTCGCCCGCCTATAACGAGCGCGCCAATATCCGTCCGCTGGTCGCGGCGGTGGCGGCGGCGATGGGGGGGACGCGTTGGGAGCTGATCGTCGTCGACGATGACAGCCCCGACGGGACCGCGGAGGAAGTGTTCGCGATCGCGGGCGAGGGGTATCCGGTGCGCTGCATCCGGCGCATCGGGCGCCGCGGGCTCGCCTCCGCGGTGGTCGAGGGCGCGCTGGCGGCCAATGCCGCGGTGATCGCGGTGATCGATGCCGATCTCCAGCATGACGAAAAGCTGCTGCCCGCGATGCTCGCGCTGATCGCCGCGGGCGACAGCGATCTGGTCGTCGGCAGCCGGCATGTCGACGGCGGCGGGGTGGGCGACTGGTCGAAGGACCGGCAGGCGATGAGCAGCTTCGCCACCTGGTGTGCCAATCTCGCGCTCGGCACCGGGATCAGCGATCCGATGAGCGGCTTCTTCGCGATCCGCCGCGACGTGTTCCACGCCAGCGTCCACGATTTGTCGCAGCAGGGCTATAAGATCCTGCTCGATATCATCAGCTCCGCGCCGCACGCGCTTCGGATCACCGAAATCCCCTATGTCTTCCGCAACCGCGTGGAGGGGGAGAGCAAGGTCGATCTGATGATCATGCTCGAATTCCTCTTCCTGCTGATCGAGAAGGTGACCCGCGGGCTGATCCCGCCGCGCTTCGTGCTGTTCTCGGCGGTCGGCGGTATCGGGCTGGTCGCGCATGTCGCGGTGCTGCAGGCGCTGAAATCGTTCGGCAGCACCTTCCTCGTCGCGCAGACCGCCGCCACCGCGGTGGCGATGACGCTCAACTATGTCATCAACAATTCGGTCACCTATCGTTCGCAGCGGCTGCGCGGTCGCCGCTTCGTGATCGGCTATTTCATCTTCTGTCTCGTCTGCTCGATCGGCACGCTGGCCAATATCGGGGTCGCCGATCTCGTGCTCGCCGACGAGGGCAATTGGGCGCTCGCCGGGGTGGCCGGCGCGCTGATGAGCGCGGTGTTCAACTTCGGCGTCGCCACCCAGTTCGTCTGGTCGCAACGCCGCCGCCCGCGCCGGCCGAGGGTGAGGCGGTCGCCCGTCGCTCAATAAGCCTGCGGGTGGACGATCACCCGGATCGTGTTGAAGATGATCGAGATGTCGCGCGACAGCCGCCAGCCGTCGATATATTCGAGATCGGCCTGCAGACGCTTTTCGAGATCCGATTGCTCGTGGGTCGCGCCGCGATAGCCGCGGATCTGCGCCAGCCCGGTGATCCCCGGCTTCAACGTGTGGCGCAGCCAGTATTTCTGCGTCACTTCCCAGAACAATTTGTCGCCGGCGAGCGAGCCCAGAGCGTGCGGGCGCGGGCCGACGATGCTCATGTCGCCCTTGAGCACGTTGAACAGCTGCGGCAGCTCGTCGATGCTGGTGCGGCGGATGATCCGGCCGACGCGGGTGATGCGATCGTCGTCGCGGGTCGCCGAGCGATTGCCCGAAAAATCGCTGCTCTGCGCCTTCATGCTGCGGAATTTCAGGATCTTGAATGGCTTGTTGTCGCGGCCGAGGCGGGTCTGGGCGAACAGCACCGGACCGCGGCTTTCGAGCTTGATCGCGATCGCGACGAGCACCAGCAGCGGCGCGACGAACAGGACCGCGCCGCCCGCCAGCGTCAGATCCATCACACGCTTCTTGATCCGCGCGCCGAGCGACATCGGCCCGCGCGCGACGACGATCGTATCGTGCCCGTGATAACGCCCGATGCCGATCGCGCCGAGCGGGGTTTCGCCCTCCAGCAGCATCTCCGCGGTGACGCTATAGGCCTTCATCAGCAGCGCCCATTGGTGGCGCCGCTCCTCGGTGGTGGAGACGATGACGCGGTCGAACGGTCCGACCAGCGCGGCGAGCCGCGCCAGCATTTGCGGATCGTTGAGATCGGGCTGGAACCCGGCGGCTTCCGCGTCGAAAACGTGATAGGCGCCCGGCCGCGGCGGCACCCCGTCGATGATCAGCAATTCGCCGATCAGCCCGCCCGGCACCGGGCTGACGAAACACATCGCGAAGATCAGCCGCCCCATCGCGATGAACGCCATGCTGCTGACGATCGACACGCCGAACGCGGCGCGCGACACGAGCGGCCCGGCATATTGGAAGAACAGGAGCAGCGCGACCGCGCTGGTCGCCATGACGAAGGCCCCCAGCGCGCGGCGCAGCGATTCGGACAATCGTTCGAGCGCGATGCGCGAGATCGCGCCGTTGCGCGAGGCGAACAGCAGGTGAAGCGGCAGGATCAGCCAGCCGAGCTCGATCCCGTTGGGCGCCAGCCAGCGCCAGTCGCGGATCGCGCGGCCGACCGAGAAGCCGGCGCGGATCGCGGCGATGTCGCACAGGCACAGCCCGAGGAAGAGCAGCCCGCGGACCTTGCCCTTGTCGAGGCGGATCGCGGGCGGGTTGCCGGCGACAGGCGATTCGGCGGTCGCGGTCGTCGTCGTCACGCCCTTCAACTCCACTTCCTTCCGCGGAACATCGAACACGTCCGCAACGCCACTGGCCGCCGACGAATTTCGATCTCCCCGGATCCCTGAATCCGATACGACGCGCGGTCGCACAATATCCTCCCGTCTAGCGGGCAATAGTTGACGGCTAGTTTGCCGCCATAATGAGGGCTTCGCCAGCCCCCACATTCGTTTCGCTTTGGGACGTGCGACGGACGCGATGCCCGGCGCGACGATTCGTGCCGCATAAGGGGCTGGCGTCGCCTGTCCCCCCGTGACTATCACCATTTATGCGCCGGCCGATCGTGTTCATCGCCGCAATCGCGGCCCTGGCCCTCGTGGCGATAATCGCGATCGGCGTGCGCAACGGCCGCGCTGATCCGGTGCGGCGCACCGCCGCGATCGCGCTGCCCGATTGGCCGCGCGGCGCCGCGCCGGTGCGCGTCATGCTGTTGAGTGACCTGCATTACGGCAATTGGAGCACCGATCGCGCGCGGCTCGAACGCGTGGTGGCGCAAGTCGCGGCGGCGCGGCCCGATCTGGTGCTGATCGCCGGCGATCTGCTCGCCGGCTACGGCCGGGACGATGCGCCGGCGCGCGCGCAAGAGGTCGCCGCGGCGCTGGGCCGTCTCGCGCCGCCGCTGGGGACGTTCGTGGTGTTCGGCAATCACGATGCGGAGGTCGGCGACGTGCTGCGCCATGCGTTGGCCAAGGCGGGAATCCACGCGACCGAGAATGTCGCGGTCCGCGCCGGGCCGCTCGGGCTCGGCCTGTCGGGCGATACCGCAGCGGGGACGGCGCGGCTCGGCCCGGTGTTCGTCGGGCTCGACCGGCTCGCACGCCGCGCCCCGCTCGCGCGGGTCTATCTCACCCACGCGCCGAGCCTCGTGCAATTCCTCCCGGCGGATCACGCACTGCTGCTCGCCGGGCACACGCATTGCGGGCAGATCGTGCTGCCGATCGTCGGGCCGTTGATCAACGTCTCGCGGGTGGACGGCAATCGCTACCGCTGCGGGCTGATCCGCGACGGCGGGCGCATCGTGGTGGTTTCCGCCGGGATCGGGACCAGCAATGTCCCGCTGCGCTTCGGCGCGCCGCCCGACATGTGGCTGCTGACGCTGGGCCCCGCCGCTACCCGATAAGCAACCCCGCCAGCGCGGCCGACATCAGGTTGGCGAGGCTGCCGGCGAACAAGGCGCGGAGGCCGAGCCGCGCGATCGTCGGGCGCTGGTTGGGGGCGAGGCTGCCGGTCACCGCCATCTGGATCGCGATCGACGAGAAATTGGCGAACCCGCAAAGCGCAAAGGTGACGATCGCCACCGTCCGCTGGCTCAACTGCGCCTGCTGCTCGCCGAGCGAGATATAGGCGACGAATTCGTTGAGCACGATCTTCTGCCCGAACAATCCGCCCGCGATCCCCGCCTCGTGCCACGGCACGTTGAGGAGGTACATGACCGGCGCGAAGACATAGCCGAGCAGCCCCTGGAAGCTCAGTTCGGGATAGCCGAACCACGCGCCGATGCCGCCGAGAATGCCGTTGGCGAGCGCGACGAGCGCGACGAACGCCAGCACCATCGCCCCCACCGCCACCGCCAGCCGCACGCCGGTCTGCGCGCCCTGTGCCGCGGCCATGATGATATTGGCGGGCTTTTCCTCGTCATGCGTCGCCTGCGGCATCGGCTCGCCGGGCGTGCCCTCGGGGAGCAGCGCCGCCGGCCCCTTGCCGCTGATCCGCGCCTCGGCGAGCGCGATCTGGCGATCTTCCTCGCTCATGTCGCCGAGCGGCAGTTCCCCCTCGGCGGGCTCGTGGCGATCGGGCATGATGATCTTGGCCATCAGGATCCCGCCCGGCGCGGCCATGAACGAGGCGGCGAGCAGATAGTCGATCTTGATCCCCATCGAGGCATAAGCCGCGAGGATCGTCCCCGCGACCCCCGCCATCCCGCTGGTCATCACGGTGAACAGCTGCGCGGGGGTGAGCGCGGCGAGATAGGGGCGGATCACCAACGGGGATTCGGATTGGCCGACGAAGATATTGGCCGCGGCGCACAGGCTTTCGACCTTGCTCACCCCGATCACCTTCTCGATCGCGCCGCCGATCCAGCGCACGATGAGCTGCATGATCCCGAGATAATAAAGGATCGAGACCAGCGCGGCGAAGAAGATGATCACCGGCAGCGCCTGGATCGCGAAATTCTTGCCCAGCGGGTCGCTGGCGAGCTTGCCGAACAGGAAGGATGTGCCGGCATTGGCATAGGACAGGAGGTTCGCCACCCCGCCCGACAGGAAGGCGAGTATATGGCGCCCGGCGGGCACATAGAGCACCAGCACCGCGATCCCCGCCTGGAGCGCGAACGCCGCGCCGACGACGCGCGGCCGGATCGCGCGGCGATCGGTCGACAAGGCCAGCGCGATCAACAGGATCACGGCGATACCGGCGATGCCGATGAGGAAACGTTGCATGGATACCCGCGTTGTTGTGAGCGACGCGGCCCCCCGCGTGACCCCCCACCTTTACACGGCCGTCACCAGCCCGCCAGCCTTTTGCGCCGAGATATTTACCGCCGGTTCAGACGAACAATTCGGCGAGGAAATCCTGCATCGCCTTCCAGCTGCGCCGGTCGGCGCGCGGCTCATAAGCGAGGCCGGGGTTCGTGCTGACGCCTTTCAGCTCGATATCGGTGAAGGCATGGCCGGCATTGCCATAAGCGTGGATCTGCCAGTCGGCGCCGCTTTCGGTCAGCTCGCGGCCGAGCGCGACCATCGCGTCGGGCGGAGCGATCGGGTCTTCCCAGCCGTGGCAGACGAGCAATTTGGCGGCGATCGGCGCGACATTGGCATAGTCCGGCCGGTCGTAGACGCCGTGGAAGCTCACCCCGCCGAGGAAATCGAGCCCGGCGCGCGCCATATCGAGCACGCATTTGCCGCCGAAGCAGAAGCCGACCGCCGCCGTCTTGGCGGCGTCGACGTGCCCGAAGCCCTTGAGCGTATCGAGCGACGCGGCGAGCCGGTCGCGCAACAGCGCGCGGTCGGCGTTGAGCTCGTTCATATATTCGGCGACGTTGTCCGACGCGCGGGTCTTGCGCCGGCCCTGGCCGAACACGTCGCAGGCGAAGCCGACATAGCCGAGCTTGGCGAGATTCTCGGCGTGGACATTGTCGGCCTCCTTCTGGCCGAGCACGTTGGGGACGACGAGCACCCCGGGGCGCGGGGTCTCCACCTCGTCCTCATAGGCGATGACGCCTTCGAACGGGCCGCCGGGGCCGTCATAAACCAGAGTCTGCCTGACGATCGCCATGATGATGCCGCTCCACAGTTCGAAGGTTGCCGGACGTTCATAACGCGCTACAGACCGGCGGCATCCATCGCAAGGAGTGCCAATGCCCCGCCTCGTCCTGATCCGCCACGGCCAGTCGGCGTGGAACCTCGAAAACCGCTTCACCGGCTGGTGGGATGTCGACGTGACCGAAAAGGGCGCCGCCGAGGCGCGCGCCGCGGGCGAGCTGATGGCTGCCAAGGGCCTCGATTTCGACATGACCTTCACCTCGCTCCAGACGCGCGCGATCAAGACGCTCAATCTGGCGCTCGAGGCGATGGGGCGGCTGTGGCTGCCGACCGAGAAGAACTGGCGGCTCAACGAGCGGCATTATGGCGGGCTCACCGGGCTCGACAAGGCCGAGACCGCGGCCAAGCATGGCGACGAACAGGTGCATATCTGGCGCCGCAGCTTCGACGTGCCGCCGCCGCCGCTCGAAGCGGGCAGCGCGTTCGATCTGAGCGGTGACCGCCGCTACGCCGGGATCGCGGTGCCCGCGACCGAGAGCCTCAAGGATACGATCGCGCGCGTGCTGCCCTATTGGGAGGAGCGGATCGCCCCGGCGCTCAGGCGCGGCGAACGCGTGCTGATCTCCGCCCACGGCAATTCGCTGCGCGCCTTGGTCAAGCATCTCAGCAACATTCCAGACGACGAAATCACCGGGCTGGAAATCCCCACCGGGCAGCCGATCGTCTATGAGCTGGACGACGCGCTCAACGCGACCGATCGCTATTATCTCAGCGAGCGTTGATCATGGCGCGGGCCGCCCGGCAGTGGTGGTGGGCGGCCCTCGCAGCGACGATCGCGGCGCCCGCCGCTGCGCATAAGCGAAGCGATGCGCAGGCGATGACCGCCGCGGTCAGGGCCGGGGTGCATCGCGCCGCGGCCGATGCCGACAATGCCGAGCTGGCGCGCGTGCTTGTCGCGATGGCGGCGGTGCCGCGCGACGCCTTCGTGCCGCCGGCGCTGCGCAAACAGGCATTCGCCGACCGCTCGCTCGAGATCGGCGACGGACAGACGATCTCCGCGCCCTCGGTCGTCGCGGTGATGACCGCCGCCGCGCAATTGCCGCCGCACGCCAATGTGCTCGATGTCGGCACCGGCTCGGGCTATCAGGCTGCGGTGCTGGCGCGGCTCGCCGATCGCGTCGCCTCGGTCGAGATCGTTCCCGATCTCGCCGCTGCGGCGCGCGAGCGGCTGGCCAGGCTGGGCTATGCCAATGTCGAGGTGCGCGCCGGCGACGGCTATGCCGGCTGGCCCGAACACGCGCCGTTCGACGCGATCATCGTCGCGGCGGGGAGCGACAAGGTGCCCGCGCCGCTGCTCGACCAGCTCAAGGTCGGCGGGCGGCTGGTGATGCCGGTCGGCGCGACCTGGGCGAGCGAGCAATTGCTCGTCGTGACCAAGACCGCGCCGGGCAAGACAATGCGCTGCTCGCTCGGCTGGACGATGTTCGTGCCGCTGACCGGCGCGGGCGCGCGCGACGAGCGGGTGCGCGGCGGGGTGTTCGACACTTCGATCCCCAATTGCTTTTCCGCGCCGGTGATCGCGCCGATGTTCGTATCGGCGAAGGACGAGCCAAGCGAAGAATGACCCGTTCGCCCTGAGCCTGTCGAAGGGCGGCCCCAACTCTCGGGCGACAGGACGCCCTCCGACAAGCTCAGGGCGAACGGTGGAGAGGTATGATGTGCCGCAAATAATTGCAGGCATTGCCTCGCCGCGTGCGGGCCGCTAACCGCCCACAATGGCGCACGTCGGCATCATCATGGGTTCGACCTCCGACTGGGAGACGATGCGGCACGCCGCGGACGTGCTCGACGCGTTGGGCGTCGCGCATGAAACCCGCGTCGTTTCCGCGCATCGCACCCCGCAGCGGCTTTACGATTACGCCACCGGGGCGGCCGATCGCGGCATCCGGGTGATCATCGCCGGCGCGGGCGGCGCGGCACATCTTCCCGGCATGGCGGCGTCGATGACGCATCTGCCGGTGCTCGGGGTGCCGGTCGAATCCAAGGCGTTGAAGGGCATGGATAGCCTGCTGTCGATCGTCCAGATGCCCGGCGGCGTGCCGGTCGGCACGCTCGCGATCGGCAAGGCCGGCGCGACCAATGCCGGGCTGTTCGCCGCCTCGATCCTCGCGCTGGCCGATCCGGCGCTGGCGGAAAGGCTCAAGGCGTGGCGGCAGGCGCAGACCGACAGCGTGGCAGACGCGCCGCAATGACTTTGCTGCCCCCCGGATCGACGATCGGCATCCTCGGCGGCGGGCAGCTCGGCCGGATGCTCGCCTCGGCCGCGGCCGAGCTCGGCTATCGCACGCATGTCCTCGCGCCCGATCGCGAAAGCGTCGCGGCGCAGACCGCCTCGGCGATGACCCGCGCCGATTACCACAATCATGTCGTGCTCGCCGATTTCGCGGCGCAATGCGACGTCGTGACCTACGAATTCGAGAATATCGCGGTCGAGCCGGTCGAATGGCTTGCGGCGCGCGTGCCGGTGCATCCGACCCCGGCGTCGCTGAGCGCGGGGCAGGATCGCATCGCCGAGAAGAGCTTCGTCGCCGAGCTCGGCGGGCGACCGGCGCGCTGGGCGGCGGTCGACAGCCGCGAGAGCCTCGATGCCGCGATCGCCACGATCGGCACCCCGGCGGTGCTCAAGACGACGCGGATGGGTTATGACGGCAAGGGACAGGCGCGGCTCCTGTCGCCGGCCGATGCCGACGCGGCCTGGGCGGCGATCGGCGGCCCGGCGGTGCTCGAGGCGTTCGTCGAGTTCAGCCACGAATTCTCGATCGTGCTGGTGCGCGGGCACGACGGCGCGATGGTGAGCTATCCGCCGCCGTGGAACGTGCATGAGGACGGCATCCTTGCGCGCTCGACCTTGCCCGCGCCGGCCGAGATCGCCGCGCAGTGGACCGAGGCGGCGGCGCTGACCGGGCGGATCGCCGAGACGCTCGGGCATGTCGGCGTGCTGACCGCGGAATATTTCGCCACCGCGGACGGGCCGGTGTTCAACGAAATGGCGCCGCGCGTCCACAATTCGGGGCATTGGACGATCGAGGGCGCGGTCACCTCGCAATTCGAGAACCATATCCGCGCGATCTGCGGGCTGCCGCTCGGCGACACCGCGCTGACCGCGCCGGCGATCGAGATGGAGAACCTGATCGGCGATGCGTGGGAGCGCTGGCCGGCGGTGCTCGCCGAGCCCGATGCGCATCTCCACCTCTACGGCAAGCGCGAGGCGCGGCCGGGGCGCAAGATGGGGCATGTCACGCGGCTGAAGCGGTGAATTGACCGGCACCCCCGCGCAAGCCGGGATGACGGGAATGAAAACGGCCGCCCCGGCATCCCGGCGCGGCCGTTCGTTTGTCGGGTGCCTCGCGCTCAGGCGGTACGCGTGCCGTTCATCGGGAAGCTGCCGAACGCGCCCGCACCGACCGAGCCGGTCACGGTGTCGCCGTCGATCGTCGCCTTCATGTCGAGCGTCATCGGCATCGGCACGGTCATCTGCTGCTTCCAGGTCAGCGTATTGCCGTCGACCTCGCCCGCGATATCGGCCGAGCCCATCGCGCCGGCGGCGGTGCCGGTGAAGGTCGCGCCCTCGCTCTTGATCGTCAGCGTCGTCTTCTGGTCGCCGAGCGGCGATTTCACGGTAACCTCGTAAGTGCCATCAACGGCCATTGTTGCTCTCCTCGTTCGCGCCCGCGATGGACGCAGCGGTGATGACCTCGACCGGCAGGCCGAGCGAGTCAAGCTGCGGCCGCACCGTCTTGGCGTCGCCCACCACCACCCAGACGAAGCGCGCCGGATCGATTACCCTTTGTGCCGTAGCGTTAAGTTCGTCGCGGGTCAGCGCGCGATATTTTTGCGTGATCGTGGCGTAATAATCGTCGGGGCGGCGGAACAGATCGTTCATCTGCATCGCGGCGAGCACCGCGGCCGAGGTCTCGAAATTCCCCGCGAGCGAGCGAGTCGCCCCGGCGATCGCGCGATCGAATTCCACCTGGGTCATCGGCCTGGTGGTGACGAAGGCCGAGATCTGGTCGCGCAGCGCGGCGATCGACGCCCCGGTCTTGTCCGCCTGCACCGGGGCGCGGACGACATAAGGCGCGGCGAAGGCGTTGCGGGTGAAATTGCCCGAGACGCCATAGGACCAATGCTTGCTCTCGCGCAGGTCCATGTTCAGCCGGCCGAGGAAATCGCCGCCCAGCGCATCGTTGACGGTGATCGCCGGCAACAGATCGTCGGTGCCCTTGAACGCGGTGCGCAACCCGCCCGAGATCAGCGACTGCGGCGAATCCGGGCGATCGACGAGGATCACGCGCGGCGCGGGCAGGCTGCGGTCCTCGCGGAACAGCTTCTCGCCGCCCGTCCCGGTCGCACGCCAGTCGCCGAACGCGCGATCGAGCACGCCCTTCACCTCGGCGAGCGGGCGATCGCTGACGACGAAGATCTTGGCCTTGTCGGGGCGCAGCCACGCGCTGCGGAAATCGAGCAGGTCGCTGCGGGTCAGCCCGGCGACCGCCTTGGCGTCGCCGCTGCCGCGTGCCTTGGCATAGGGATTGCCCGCGCCGTAAAGCACCGGCGGCAGCACCCGTGCGGTAATCCCGCCCGGATCGGTCAGCTCCTGCGCGATCGCCGCGGTGAGCTGGTTCTTGACCCGCGGCAGCTCGCTTTCGGGGAAGGAGGGGGCGCGCGCGATATCGGCCCATAGCCCCACCGCCGGATCGAGATTGGCACTCGGGGCGCGGAAGCTCAACGTGGTGCGGTCCGCCGAGGAGCTGGTGTAGATATCGAGCCCGAGCCGCTCCTTCGCCTCGGCGAGCTTGATCGAATCGAGCTTCGCGGTGCCCTCGTCGATCATCGCCAGCGTCAGCGCCTGCGTGCCGAGCTTGTCGGCGACATCGGCGGCGGTGCCTGCGTCGAAGCTCAGCACCCCACGGGTGATCGGCACGGTGGTGCGGTTGGCGTAGATCAGCTCGATCCCGTTGGCGAGCCGTGTGCGCTCGACCCTGGGGAAGCTGAGATCGGCGACCGCGCCCGCGGCGGGGATCGGGCCGCGCGTATTCTTCGGCGGCAGCTCGGGGGCGGGGGCGACCTTGACCGGCGGGGGCACCTTCGCCTCGTCATAAGGCGCGCGTTCGCCGGGGACGACGGTGAGCGTATAGGCCGGGCGTCCGAGCCATTTGCGCGCCGCGTCGCGGACGCTTTGCGGGGTCTGCGCGGCGAGTTCGGCGAGCTGCTTCTTGTAGAAGCCGGGATCGCCCGAATAGAGCTCGCCCTCCGCCAGCGCGACCGCCTTGCCGCCGAACCCGCCGACCGATTCGAGCCCGCCGATGCGCTGCGAGACGCTGGTGGTCAGCACGCGCTGCACCTCGTCGGCGGTCGGGCCGTTCCTGGCGAGGTCCGCGACGATCTCGTCGAGCCGCTTCGACACCAGCGCCGGATCGACCCCGGGGCGGACGATCGCATTGACCGTGAACATCCCGACCTGCGCGAAATCGTCCGAATCCGCGCCGACCTCGACCGCGAGCTTCTCCTCCTTGACGAGGATGTTCTGGAGCCGCGAGCTCGCCAGCCCGCCGAGCACCGACGCCGCGACATCGAGCGGCACCGAATCGGCGTCGTTGAGCCCCGGGATCGCCCAGGCCTTGAGCACCAAGGGCGCGGCGACGCGATCCTTCATCACCTCGCTCTTGGCGGCGGCGAGCGTCGGGATGTCGACCTTGGGCAGCACGCTTTTCGGGCCCGCGGGGATCGCGCCGAAATATTTCTCGACCAACGGCCGGGCGGTGGCGACGTCGATGTCGCCGGCGAGCACCAGCACCGCATTGTTCGGGCCGTAATGATCCCGGAACCAGCCCTTCACATCGGCAAGGCTCGCCGCATCGAGATCGGCCATCGAGCCGATCGTGGTATGGCCATAGGGGTTGTCGGGCGGGAACAGCCCCTCGGTCAATTTGTAGCGGATCAGGCCATAGGGGCGGTTGTCGCCCTGGCGCTTCTCGTTCTGGACGACGCCGCGCTGCTCGTCGAGCGTCGCCTGGGTGATCGCGCCGGTCAGCCACCCCATCCGGTCGCTTTCGAGGAACAAGGCGCGGTCGAGCGCGGCGCGGGGGACCGTCTCGAAATAATTGGTGCGATCGAAATAGGTCGTGCCGTTGAAATCGGTCGCGCCGACCTGTTTGAGCGGCTCGAAGAAATCACCCGGCGCATTCTCGCTGCCGTTGAACATCAGATGTTCGAACAGATGCGCGAACCCGGTCTTGCCCTTGGGCTCGTGCTTCGACCCGACGTCATACCACACGCTCACCGCGACCACGGGGGCCTTGCGATCGGTGTGGACCACCACGCGCAGCCCGTTCTTCAACCTGAACTGCTGATAGGGGATGTCGATCGCGCGGACGAGCTCGGCAACGGGGGCGGGCTTGGCGGCCTGGGCGAAGGCCGGGGCGGCGAGAACCAGCGCGATCGCCGCGCCGGTGAGGGGCATGAAGCGCAAGAAGCAGACTCCTGAACGTCGTTGAGCCGAGGCTAGGCGGGGGCGACCCGGGCGTAAAGCCGCGCCGTTCGACTCGCCAAAGTTCACAAAGTTCACACGTGTGATGCCGTTTCCCCCGCCGTCATGCCGGGCCCGGCATCCAGAGTCTCGGGCGACGGCGTCAGTGGCTCTGGATGCCGGATCAAGTCCGGCATGACGGGAGAGAGACCGATATTGCCTGCTTCGGCAATAGTTGCTAAAGCAACGATATGGAGCCGTTCACCGAGGCCAATTTCGTCCCCGATTCCTCGCCGGGCTATCTCGTGCGGGTGATCAACCAGATGAGCATGGCCGGGCTGGAACAGGCGCTTGCCGGTGAAGGGATCACCGCGACGCAATGGATGGCGATGGTTTCGCTCCATTTCCATTTCGCCGACACCTGCGGCGAACTCGCCCGTAGCCTGTCGCACGACAAAGGTGCGATGACGCGGCTGATCGACACGCTGGAAGAGCGCGGCTGGGTCGAGCGGATGCGCGCGGCGGACGATCGCCGGGTGATCCGGCTCGCGCTGACCCCCGAAGGCTATGACGTGGCGATGCGCGGACGGCGCAAGGTGATCGCGGCGTGGAATCACTGGCTCGCCGACTGGAGCGACGAGGACGTGACCGGGCTGGTCGCGACGCTCCAGCGGCTCAGGATATCGATGGAGAGGGCGGGTTGATGCGACGCTTGGTTCGTGAAGCGCTGAACCTTCCCGTTCGCCCTGAGCCTGTCGAAGGGCGTCCTGCCGTTCGAGAGGTGGGGACGCCCTTCGACAGGCTCAGGGCGAACGGCGCTTCTTCGCGCCGCGCTGTGACAATCCTCGCGCTCGTCACCGCCACCGCGCTTGCCGCCTGCGTGCCCGCCGACACGCGCCCGGCGGTCAGCCAGAAGGCGCCCGCCGATCTCGGGCTGGCCGGCGCGCCGATGCCGCAGGTCGATGCGCAATGGTGGCACGCGTTGGGCGACCCGCAGCTCGACCGGATCGTCGCCGAGGCGGTCGCGGGGAGCCCGACGCTCGATATCGCCGCCGCGCGGGTGCGACAGGCGCAGGCCGCGCTCGCCGCGAACAAGGCGGCGGACGGCCCCAATGTGACCTTCACCGCCGACGGCACCGGGCAGCGCCTGTCGGGCAATTACATCATCCCGCCGCCTTATGGCGGCACGGTGCGCTTCCTCGGCGACGCGACCGCCAATCTGGCGTGGAACCTCGATCTGTTCGGGCGGCAAAAGGCCGCGATCGCCGGCGCGCGCGCCTCGGCCGAGGCGGCAGCGCTCGATGCCGCGGCGGCGCGGCTGATGCTCGAGGGCGCGATCGTCTCGACCTATCTCGAGGTGGTGCGCGCCGAGCGGCAGGCGGCGCTGGCGCAGCGCACGATCGCGGCGCGGACGCAATCGCTCCAGCTCACCGACGTTCGCATCCGCAGCAACCTCGCGAGCAAGCTCGATCGCGAGGCCGCGGGGACGTTGCTCGCGCAGGCGCAACTCGCGCTGGCGCGGGCGGAAGCGGCGCGCGCGCTGGCGGTCAATGCGCTCGCCGCGCTTGCCGGGCGCGGCGCGGATTATCCCGCGACGATCGCCGCGACGCAGGTGCCGGTCGATGTGTCGCTGGCGCTCCCCGCGACGATCCCCGCCGACCTTCTCGCCCGCCGCGCCGATATCGCCGCGGCGCAGGCGCGGATCGCGGCGGCGGCGGCGGGCAAGCTCGTCGCGCGGCGCGCTTTCTACCCCGATATCAACCTCACCGCGCTGGCCGGGGTGCAGGCGATCGGCATCGCCAATATGTTCAAGGGCGATTCGAGCGTCGCCGGCGGCGGCGCGGCGATCCATCTGCCGATCTTCGACAACGGCCGGCTCAAGGCCGATCTGGCGGGCGCCACCGCCGGGCTCGATCTCGCGATCGCCGATTACAACCAGAAGGTGGTCGGCGCGGTGCGCGAATCCGCCGATGCGATCACCAAGATCCGCGCCGCCGAAACCGAGCGCGCGCGGCAGGCCGAGGTGGTGCGCGGCTATAGCGAGACCGCGCGGCTCAACCATATCCGCGTATCGAGCGGGCTCGCCTCGCGGCTCGACCTGATCGACACCGACGTGCGGCTGCTCGACGCGCAGCTTGCCGAAACCAATCTTGCCATCGACGCGCTTACCGCGCGCGCGCAGCTCGCCCAGGCGCTGGGCGGCGGCTTCGATCCTTCCCGGGGCATCACGCAATGACCGACGCAGAAAATCCCGCCTCCGCCAACGACGCACCGCCGCCGGCGGCTGCCGCGCCCGCCGCACCGCCGCCTCCGCCGGCACGCGGCAATCCGCGTGCGCGCAGGCGGCTGCTGACGCTGCTCGCGATCGTCGTGGTGGCCGCAGGGCTCGGCTATCTTATCTTCGGGGTGCTGCTCGCCCCGCCGTCGGAAGAGACCGACGACGCCTATGTCGCAGGCGACGTGGTGTCGATCACCGCGCGCGACGCGGGGACGGTGGTGTCGCTCCACGCCGACAATACCGAGGCGGTGAAGGCCGGCCAGCCGCTGATCGACCTCGATCCGGCGACCGCCGACGTCAATCTCGCCGCCGCCGAGGCCGAACTGGCGCGCGCGGTGCGCGCCACCCGCGCCGATTTCTCCAAGGTCGGGGCGGGGAGCGCCGCGGTGATCCAGGCCGAGGCGCAGCTCGCCGCGGCGCAGGCCGATTTCGCGCGCCGCAAGTCGGCCGCCGGGGCCGGCGCGATCTCGGGCGAGGAATTGAGCCACGCCGCCGATGCGGTGAAGGTCGCGACCGCGACGCTCGGGCTCGCCCGCGCGCAGGAGGCGCAGGCCAAGAGCGCGGTGGTCGGCACCGACGTCAACACCAACCCCGCGGTGCTCGCGGCGATCGCCGCCTATCGCCGCGCCGCGATCACCCGCGCACATATGCATATCATCGCGCCGATCGACGGCGTGGTGGCGCAGCGCAGCGTCCAGGTCGGCCAGCAGATCCAGGCGGGGACGCCGCTGATGGCGGTCGTGCCGCTCAACCGCGTGTGGGTCGACGCCAATTTCCGCGAGACCCAGCTGCGCGATCTGCGTATCGGCCAGCCCGCAACGGTGGTGTCGGACATGTACGGCGGCAAGACGGTCTATCACGGCCGCGTGATCGGCGTCGGCGCGGGGAGCGGCAACGCCTTCGCGCTGCTCCCGCCGCAGAATGCCAGCGGCAATTGGATCAAGATCGTCCAGCGCGTGCCGGTGCGGATCGCGCTGGATGCGAAGGAGCTGGCGGCCAATCCGCTGCGCGTCGGGCTGTCGGTCAATGCGACAGTCGACACCGCCGACAAATCGGGCGCGCGGCTCGCGCGCGGGGCGGCGGTGCCCTATCGCGGCGATGTCGCGGTCGACGGCAACGATCCCGCGGTCGAGGCGCGCATCCGCCAGATCATCGCGGCGAACCGCTGAGGCGGGGCAGATGCATATGGCTCCGTTCGCCCTGAGCCTGTCGAAGGGCTGCACTTCTTCGGAAGAAAAGGCAGGGCTTCGACAAGCTCAGCCCGAACGGGGAGAGGGGAGCGCGGGTTCGGCTGGCATGGCGACGAAGGAAGGCGCGCGATGAGTAGTGCTCCTCCCGCCCCCGCCGCGCCGCCGCCACTTCACGGCCCGCGGCTGGCGCTGGTCGCCGTCGCGCTGGCGATGGGGACGTTCATGATGGTGCTCGACAGCACGATCGCCAACGTCTCTTTGCCGACGATCGCGGGCAACCTCGGCGTGTCGAGCGACAATTCGACCTGGATCATCACCGCCTTCGCGGTCTCCAACGGCATTTCGGTGCCGCTGACCGGCTGGCTGATGCGGCGCTTCGGCGTGGTGCGCACCTTCTGCGCCTCGCTGGTGCTGTTCACGATCGCCTCCTTGCTGTGCGGCATTGCGTGGAGCCTTCCCTCGCTGATCGTCTTCCGCGTGCTGCAGGGGGCGGTGTCGGGGCCGATGATGCCGGGCAGCCAGGCGCTGCTGATCTCGGTCTTCCCGCCCGAGAAACGCGCCACCGCACTCGGCATCTGGTCGATGACCACCTTGGTCGCGCCGATCATGGGGCCGATCCTCGGCGGCTATATCTCGGACAATTACCACTGGAGCTGGATCTTCCTGATCAACGTGCCGATCGGGGTGCTGGTCGTCAGCATCTGCTGGCTCAATCTCGCCAGGCGCGAGACGCCGACCTTCAAGGCGCCGATCGATACCGTCGGGCTCGGCTTGCTGATCCTGTGGGTCGGATCGCTGCAGGTGATGCTCGATCTCGGCAAGAATGCCGATTGGTTCAACGATACGACGATCGTCGTGCTTGCGATCACCGCCGCGATCTCGTTCGTCGCCTGGCTGATCTGGGAGCTGACCGACGCCAATCCGACGGTCGATCTGTCGCTGTTCGCCAACCGCAATTTCGCGATCGGCACGCTCGCCTTCTGCCTCGGCTATGCGGTGTTCTTCGCCAATGTGCTGCTGCTGCCTTTATGGCTACAGACCCAGCTCGGCTACACCGCCACCTGGGCCGGGCTGGTCGCCGCGCCGAGCGGGGTGGTGGCGGTGATGATCACCCCGTTCGCGGCGCGCTTCGCCGGGCGGATCGACGCGCGTATCCTCGCCACCGTGGCGTTCGTCGGCTTCGCCGTGAGCTATTGGATGCGCTCGGGCTATACGACGACCGCGAGCTTCTGGGACTTCACCCTGCCCTTGCTGGTGCAGGGCGTGTCGATGGGCACTTTCTTCCTGTCGATGGTGACGATCTCGCTCGATCGCATCCCGCCGGAGAGAATCCCCTCGGCGACCGGCATCTCCAATTTCGCGCGGATCGTCGCGGGTGCCTTTGCGGCGTCGATCATCACGACGGCATGGGATCATCGCGCCGCGCACCACCAGGCGCATCTCGCCGCCGCGGTGGGGGATGGCATGCCCTATCGCCTGACGGTCGAGGGGCTCGGACGGCTCGGGCTCGATGCGACGCAGGCGGCGGCGGCGGTGACGCGGCAGATGGTCGGGCAGGCCTATCTGCTCGCCTCGACCGATCTGTTCCGGCTGTCGGCGTGGCTCTCCGCGGTGCTGATCGTCGTGGTGTGGTTCACCCGCCGCCCCGCCGCGAACAATGGGCCGGTGGCGGCGGATTGAGCAGAGCGTTTGGAAAATGCGCGAAGCCGCATTTTCGGCGGCACCAGCCCGCCATATCCCGAAGGGACATGCCAGACGGACGCTACGCCGCCTCGGTCGCCGCGATCCAGCCGCCGCCGAGCACGCGATCGCCATCGTAGAGCACCGCCGCCTGCCCCGGCGCGACGCCATATTCGGGGGCGTCGAACACCAGCCGGTCGCCCACCAGCCACGCCGGCACCGGCTTGGCCATCGAGCGCACCTTGGCGCTCAGCGGCGCGTCGAGCGGGCCGAGCACGTTGATCCCCTCAAGCCGCGCCGCGCCCACCGCCAGCGCGGCGCGCGGCCCGACCACCACCTTCTTCTCGGCGGCATCGACGCGCACGACATAGAGCGGCTCCGCCGTCCCGCCGATCTCCAGCCCGCGGCGCTGGCCGACGGTGAAATGGATGATCCCGCGATGCCGGCCGAGCGTACGCCCTTCGAGGTCGACGATCTCGCCCGCGGTATCGGCTTCGGGGCGGAGCTTGCGCACCAGCCCGGCATAATCGCGATCGGGGACGAAGCAGATGTCCTGGCTGTCGGGCTTGGCCGCGACCAGCAGCCCCAGCTCGGCGGCGATCTCGCGCACCCGTGGCTTGGGCAGGGCGCCCAGCGGGAAGCGCAGGAAATCGAGCTGCGCCGCCGTCGTGGCGAAGAGGAAATAGCTCTGGTCGCGCGCCGGATCGGCGCCGCGGTGCAGCTCCGGGCCGTCGGCGCCGATCACGCGGCGGACATAATGGCCGGTGGCGAGGCAATCCGCGCCGAGATCGCGCGCCAGCGCGAACAGATCGGTGAACTTCGGCCCCATGTTGCACTGGACGCAGGGGATCGGGGTGCGCCCGGCGAGATATTCGTCGGCGAAGCGATCGACCACCGTCTCGCGGAAGCGCGATTCATGATCGAACACATAATGCGCGATCCCCAGCCGGTCGCACACCGCGCGCGCGTCGCGGATGTCGCGCCCGGCGCAGCACGAGCCGGCACGCCCCACCGCCTCGCCGTGGTCGTAAAGCTGGAGCGTGACCCCGATCGTCTCCGCACCCGTCGCATGCGCCAGCGCGGCGACCACCGAGCTGTCGACCCCGCCCGACATGGCGACGACGATGCGCTTGCCCGACAGGCTTTCGCCCAACTGAAATTCAGCCCGATTCATCGCAGGTCCCGATATAGGAGCCCTCGGCGTTACGCAAAGTTACCTTTGTGAACGAACCGTTGCCCCGTCGTTTACGAGGTTTTTAACCCCCTTTGGTTAGAAGCGACCTGTGCCTCGCACGGCACGAGTAACGTAAGGGTCGTAATGGATTTGAGCTTCGCCGGATTCGACATCAAGGCCGATGCGGCAGTGCCGCTGCCGGTCGATCTCGCGGTGCTGCTTGTGCGGATCGCGGCGCGGCAGGCTGCCTCGCCGACCGCGATCGCCCAGGCGCAGATGATGCACCAACCGTCGCTCGGCGCGCGTTTTGCGCCAGCCGACGGTGCGTTCAACGGTATTGCCGCCCGGACGCTGACGGAATGGAGGGACCGGTGAACGGCGCGTTTACCGTGCTGCTTAGGCGGCACGCAACAGCCACCCGGTTACGTCATAGTCCCCGTAGTTGGAGAGGGGGCCCCCCGCCCCGAACCGAAGGTTAAAGTAATGATTGAAAACCAAAAAATCCGCCCTGCAAGGGTCATCGGGCCGCTCGGAGAACCGCTCACGCTGGAGACTTTGCCGCCCGTCAACACGACGCGCTGGGTGGTCCGGCGGAAGGCCGAAGTGGTCGCTGCGGTGAACGGTGGCTTACTTACGGTGGATGAAGTCTGCGAGCGTTACGGGCTGACCGTCGAGGAGTTCGCGAGCTGGCAGCGCGCGATCGATCGCTCCGGGATGCCCGGGCTGCGCGTGACGCGGATTCAACATTACCGGTCGCTCTACGAGCGCCAGCAGAAATATTGAGATCACCCGATCCGGCCCGCGCGGCCGGATAAGTGAGCGGCGCCGGCGTCGTTCCTTCGCCCTTCCCAACGGACAGCAACCGGGGAGGGCGAAGGAAGGGGGCCGGCGCCGTCTTATTGCCCGGGCATCGTGCGCCAGCCGGAACAAAGAAGGCCCATCGGCATTTACTTGATCAGGTAAGGCAGCCCGGCGCTCGCCGGGCGAAAGCTTGGGAGTAGTGCCATGGGTATCATTCTTTGGCTGATCGTCGGCGGCGTTATCGGGTGGCTCGCGAGCATCATCATGCGGACCGATGCGCAACAGGGGATTTTCCTCAACGTCGTGGTCGGCATCATCGGCGCGTTCATCGGCGGGCTGATCTTCTCCGGCGGCAATTTCGGCCAGACCGGGCTGTCGGTCTATTCGTTCCTCGTCTCGCTGCTCGGCGCGGTGGTCCTGCTCGGGATCGTCAACCTCGTCCGCCGCGGGTCTGTGCGCTGATCCGTTACTGACGCAAACGTCGTCAAACGAAACGGCCGCCCGAGCGATCGGGCGGCCGTGTGTTTTTGATGTGGCGAGCCCGCCGCCTTAGATCTTTGCGTCCTCGCGAAGGCGGGGACCGGGTCTGAGCTCCCGCCTTCGGTCAGATAGGCGTCGCCAAAGGCTTCCGACGTCGTCATCCTTTCGTCATACCGGACTTGATCCGGCATCCAGGGCAACAGGCGATATCGCTCGTGGCTCTGGATGCCGGGTCGAGCCCGGCATGACGACTGAAGGGCAAGTTCGACTGGCGCGCGCTTATTGCAGCAGGAAGCGCACGCCGAGCGTCACCGACAGTTCGGTTTCGCCGGCGACGATCGGGGTTTCCGCCATATCGGCCTTGGCGGCGCGCATATAGGCGACCGGCGGACGCGGCGAGCCGCCGTCATTCTCGCCATTTTCGTTGATCGACACGATCCGCACGACGCGCAACCCCGCCGCCTTGGCATAAAGCTCGGCGCGGGTGCGCGCGGTCTTCACCGCCTCGGCGCGCGCCTCGTCGAGCGCGGCGCCGGGCTTGTCGATCGACATCGACGGCCCGTCGATCTGGTTGGCGCCCGCCTTGACCAAGGCGTCGAGCGCGGCGCCGCTCTTGGCGATATCGCGGAACTTCACCGAAACGTTGTTGCTCGCCTGATAGCCGGTGATCACCGGCGCCTCATTCTGCTGATAGCGATATTGCGGCGAGAGCCCGACGCTGCTCGTCATGATGTCGCGCTCGGCGATCCCGGCCGCCTTGAGCGCCTGGATCACGCGGGTCATCCGCGCGGCATTTTCGCTCAGCGCGGCGGCGGCGGTCGGCGCCTGGGTCACCACCCCGGCGCGAATCGTCGCGATGTCGGGGGTGCGGCTGACCTGGCCGGTAGCCGTGATATCGAGCAACGTCCCGTCGGGCAGGATCGCGGGCGTGGCGGCCTGCGCCAGCGCCGGGGTGGCGGCCGCGCAGGCGGCGAGCGTCACGAGGGAAAAGATTAGACGCATAGATTGCAAAGCTCCCGTGAAAATCACTTGCTGCGACGAGCTGTGGCAGAGCTTCGATCAACCGGGGATGAACGGCCCCAGCCTCAATTCCGCCACCTCGACCGGGCATTTGCGGGGGCACTTGAGTGCGGTGATTTATTCCGATAATACAGCGCCGAGGTAAATGAGGCGATCAGGGCGCCGGGACGGGGAAGTGAGCCGAATGAATTACGAATCCGGCAGTCTGGGCGGCGAGCGGCTGGCGATCGAGGGGCCGGATACCCGCGCGCGCAATCGGCGCCGCTGGATCATCGGCGGCGCGCTCGCGCTCGTGCTGGCGGGCGGCGGCGGTTATGCGCTGACGCATCGCGGCGGCGACGCGCCCGCCATGTCGCCGGCCGATCAGGCGCCGACCGTCACCGTGATGGTGCCGGGCAGCGGATCGGTCGCGCGCCAGATCAACGCCACCGGGTCGCTCGCCGCCAAGCGCGAGATGCCGGTCGGCGTCGCGGGCGAAGGCGGGATGGTGACCCGCGTGCTGGTCGAGCCGGGGCAGTGGGTCGCGGCGGGCGAGGTGCTCGCGGTGGTCGACCGCTCGGTGCAGGCGCAGACCGCGGCGAGCCTCAATGCGCAGATCGGCGTCGCACGATCGGATCTGGTGCTCGCCCAGCAGGAGCTCGAGCGCGCGCAGCAGCTCGTCGGGCGCGGGTTCATCAGCCAGGCCGACGTGCAGCGCCGCATCGCGACGCGCGATGCCGCCGCCGCGCGGCTCAAGGTGGCGCAGGCCACCGCCGCCGAGCAGGGCGCGCGCAACCGCCGGCTCGATATCCGCGCGCCGGAAGCGGGGCTGATCCTGACGCGGCAGGTCGAACCGGGGCAGATCATCGGCGCGACCACCGGCACCCTGTTCCGCATGGCCAAGGGCGGCGAGATGGAGATGCGCGCGCAGCTCGCCGAGGCCGATCTCGCCAAGGTCCGCGTCGGCGACGGCGCCATCGTCACCCCGGTCGGCGAATCGCGCTCCTTCTCCGGGCATGTGTGGCAGGTGTCGCCGGTGATCGATCCGCAGACGCGGCAGGGCATCGCGCGCATCCAGCTTTCCTACGATCCGGCGCTCCGCCCGGGCGGTTTCGCCTCGGCGACGCTGATCGGCGGGGCGAGCAACGAGCCGCAATTGCCGCAATCGGCGATCCTGAGCGACGACCGCGGCAATTTCGTCTATATCGTCGGCAAGGACAACAAGGTGGAGCGGCGCAACGTTCGGCTCGGCACCGTCACCGATCGCAACGTCGCGATCGCCGAGGGGCTGACGGGCAACGAGCGCGTGATCCGTTCCGCCGGTGCTTTCCTCAATCCGGGGCAAAAGGTCGTCCCGGTCGTGGAAAAGGGCACCGAGAAAGCCAAAGGCTGATAGCGCCATGAGCTTCCGCAATATCTCCGCCTGGTCGATCCGGAACCCGGTTCCGTCGATCGTGCTGTTCTGCATGCTGACGGTGGCCGGCATCGTCAGCTTCATCCGCATGGACATCAACCAGGATCCGGACATCGAATTCCCGGCGGTGACGGTGGAGATCTCGCAGCCGGGCGCGGCGCCGAGCGAGCTCGAAACGCAGGTGACGCAGCGGGTCGAGGCGGCGGTGCGCTCGGTCGAGGGGATCGACGAGATCCAGTCGTTCGTCAGCGAGGGCAGCTCGACCACCTTCGTCCAGCTCGACATCGGCACCCCGATCGATCGCGCGGTGAACGAGGTGCGCGACGCGGTGGTGCAGATCCGCTCCAACCTGCCCGAAGGCATTCTGGAGCCGCAGATCACCCGCGTGAAGGCCAACGACAATGATGTCGGCAGCTATTCCGCGATCGCCAGCGACATGACGATCGAGCAGCTTTCCTGGTACATCGACAATACGGTGGCCAAGGAGCTGCTCTCCGTCCCCGGGCTGAGCAAGGTCGAGCGCAACGGCGGGGTCGATCGCGAGATCCGCGTGATTCTCGATCCGGCCAAGCTCGCCGCATTCGGGCTCACCGCGAGCCAGATCAACCAGCAGCTCCGCCAGGTGAACCTGAACGCGGCGGGGGGGCGCTCCGAAATCGCCGGGGCGGAACAATCGCTGCGCGTGCTCGGCAACGCGCGCAACGCTTACGAACTCGGCCAGACGCAGATCTCGGTCGGCGACGGGCGGACGGTCAAGCTCGCCGACGTCGCGACGGTGCGCGATCTCTATGCCGAGCAGCGCACCGCCGCGGCGGTCGACGGCCGCCCGGTGCTGAGCTTCGATTTCAAGCGCGCCAAGGGCTATTCCGACGTCACCGTGTTCCGCGAGGCCAAGGCCAAGCTGGAGATGCTGGAGAAGCGCAACCCCAAGGTGCATTTCCAGCTGCGCTACGACGGCTCCAAATATGCGCTGGAGCAATATAAGAGCGCGATCCACGCGATGCTCGAGGGCGCCGCGCTGGCGGTGCTGATCGTCTTCCTGTTCCTGCGCGATACGCGCGCGACGATGATCTCGGCGCTCGCGATCCCTTTGTCGGCGATCCCGGCCTTCTGGTTCATGGATCTGATGGGCTTCTCGCTCAACGGGATGACGCTGCTCGCGCTCAGCCTCGTCGCCGGGGTGCTGGTCGACGACGCGATCGTCGAGATCGAGAATATCGTGCGCCACATGCGGATGGGCAAAACCGCCTATCAAGCGGCGATCGACGCAGCGGACGAGATCGGTCTCGCGGTGCTGGCGACGACGATGGCGATCGTCGCGGTGTTCCTGCCCGTCGGGCTGATGCCGGGGATTTCGGGGCAGTTCTTCCGCAACTTCGGTCTCACCGTCGTCGTCGCGGTGCTGATGAGCCTTGCCGTCGCGCGGCTCATCACCCCGATGATCGCGGCTTATTTCCTCAAGGCCGGGGGCCACGCCACGCATGGCGAAGGCTGGCTGATGGACGTCTATCTCAAGGTGCTGCACTGGACGATGGACACCGGTCGCGCGCCGGCGATCCGCGCGCAGGGCGGCCTCAAGCGGCTGACCGGCTATTTCCGCGATCATCGCCTGTGGGTGATCGGGATGGGGGTCGGCGCCTTCCTGCTGACGATCGTCTGCTTCGGGCTGATCCCGATGCAGTTCCAGCCGGCGATCGACGACGAGCGCTCCGCGGTGACGATCACGATGGCGCCGGGCTCGACGCTGGCGCAGACGCAGGAGACGGTCGACAAGGTCGTCGCGCTGCTGCGCAAACAGCCCGACGTGCGGAGCGTCTACAGCCGCACCGCGGTCGGCTCGGGCCGCGTCACCGCGCAGTTCAAGGACCACAAGTCGATGACCTCGACCGCGTTCGAGCGCAGCCTGGCGCCCGAACTGGCCAAGATCCCCGACGCGCGGGTCAATTTCCAGTCGCAGTTCGGCTGGGGCGAGAATAACCGCGACGTCTCGATCACGCTGGGCGGCGACGATCCGGCGCAGTTGCGGCAGACCGCGGATCAATTGGTCAACGAGATGACCAAGATTCCGGGGCTGATCGCGCCGCGCATCGCCGGCGGGCTCAACCGGCCCGAGATCGTGATCAAGCCGCGGCTCGATCTTGCCGCCAATCTCGGGGTGACGACCGCCGCATTGTCCAACGCGATCCGCATCGCGACGATCGGCGACATCGATCAGAACAGCGCCAAATTCTCGTTGAGCGACCGCCAGGTGCCGATCCGCGTCGCGCTCGATCAATCGTCGCGCACCGAACTCGCCACGATCCAGAACCTGCCGGTGCAGACGCTGACCGGCGGGTCGGTGCCGCTGTCGGTGGTGGCGGATATCGGCTTCGGTTCGGGGCCGACCAAGATCAACCGGCTCAACCAGCAGCGCCAGCTGACGATTGGCGCCGACCTCTCCTCGGGGCTGGTGCTCAGCAATGCGATGAAACAGGTCAATGCGCTGCCGACGCTGCGCAACCTGCCGATCGGCATCCAGCGGGTCAGCGTCGGCCAGGCGAAATGGCAGATGGAGATGCTGACCAACTTCATCTTCGCGGTGATCGCGGGGGTGTTCCTGGTCTTCTCGGTGCTGGTGCTGCTCTATCGCCGGCTGCTGCCGCCGCTGGTCAACATGGGGTCGCTGCTGCTCGCGCCGCTGGGCGGGCTGATCGCGCTGCTGATCGTCGGCGATCCCTTGTCGATGCCGGTGTTCATCGGGCTGCTGATGCTGCTCGGCATCGTCGCCAAGAATTCGATCCTGCTGATCGACTTCGCGCTGGAGGAGATCATGAAGGGCGTGCCGGTGCACGATGCGATCATCGACGCCGGGCACAAGCGCGCGCAGCCGATCGTGATGACCACCGTGGCGATGGTCGCCGGGATGGTGCCGACCGCCTTGTCGCTGTCGGGCGACGGATCGTGGCGCGCGCCGATGGGGATCGTGGTGATCGGCGGGCTGACGCTGTCGACGCTGCTGACCCTGCTGATCGTTCCCGCGGCGTTCAGCCTCGCGATCGGGATCGAGCGGCGGGTGGGGCCGTGGATCGGCCGGCGCCTGCTGACCTATCGTCCGGGCGACGGCGATCGACCCGCGATCGATCACGTTCCCGGCGGCGGCCCGCTCCCCGCCCCGCAGGGCCGGATCGGCTTCCACGACGACGATCCGCAGCCGGCGGAGTGAGGCGAGCGGGCCCGTCACCCCGGCCTTGTGCCGGGGGCCACCGGGCAGCAAGAGCCTCGTGCGTTTGATCGGGATCCAGATCGAGCCGCCCCTTGTGTTCCTGCCAAGGCGGGAGCCCAGACTAGGTCCCCGTCTTCGCGGGGACACAAGAAGGGGACCCCGAGGGCCGGGGTGGATCGGAATTCGCGCACGATGCTCTAGGCCCGCGGTGCCGCGGCGCCGGAAGGCCGGGTTGACGGCCGGGATGCTCGCCTCTCTCTATCGCCCGCGAACGAACGGCTTGAACAAAGCCACGACTTGGGGATTGTTTCGGGTATGATCCCGATCGTCCGCCGGCGGCCGCCTCACGAACGCATTCCCGCCGGACTGGTGCGGATGCGGGTGGTCGCGACGGCGATGCTGGTGGTGATGGCGGCGACCTTCCTCGTCGCCCGCGCCGTCGAGCCGCTCCATCCCGGCTGGGGCTTCGTCCGTGCCTTTGCCGAAGCGGCGATGGTCGGCGGGCTGGCCGACTGGTTCGCGGTGACCGCCCTGTTCCGCCACCCGCTCGGGCTGCCGATCCCGCATACCGCGATCATCCCGCGCAACAAGGATCGCATCGGCGACCAGCTCGCGCTGTTCCTGCGCGACAATTTCCTGATCCCGCACGTCGTCGCGCGGCGGATGCGGCGGATCGATCTCGCCAGCGCCGCGGGGCGCTGGCTGAGCAACCCGACCGCGGGCGGCTCACGCCTGTCGCGCGGCCTGTCGCGGCTCGCGGTGGAGGTGCTCCAGGCGCTCGATCAGGAACGGCTCGGCGGGATGGTGCGCGGCGCGATGGTCCGGCAGGTGCGCGTGCTCGATCTGTCGCCGGTCCTCGGCCGTGCGCTCGCCGCGGCGATCAGCAAGGATCGCCATTTGCCGGTGCTCGACGGGATCGTCCGCTGGGCCGGGCGCGTCCTTCAGGCGAACGAGCCGATCGTCCGCGCGATGGTCCATGACCGCGCGGGGTCGATCCTGCGCTGGACCGGGCTCGACGAGACGCTCGCCAACAAGATCATCGACGGGCTCGACAAGATGCTCGCCGACATGGCCGAGGATCGCAACCACCCGTTGCGCGGCAAGGCCGAGGAGGGGCTGATCAAGCTCGCCGACGACCTCCAGCACGACGCGGCGATGATCGCGCGCGTCGAGCAGCTCAAGCTCGAACTGCTCGAAAATCCCGCGATGCAGGATTGGATCAACGGATTGTGGGAGCAGGCGCGCGCCGCGATGCTGCGCGCCGCGCGCGATCCGGAGGCGCTCGTCGCGGGCAAGCTGCGCGAGGCGCTCGACCAGCTCGGGCAGACGCTGCAAAGCGATGTCCGCCTGCAGCGCACGCTCAACCGCTATGTGCGCCGCGCGGCGGTGGGGACCGCGGCGGATTACGGCGATTCGATCGTCCGGCTGGTATCCGAAACGGTGCGCGGGTGGGACGCACAGACGATCACCCGCCGGCTGGAGAATGCGGTGGGCAAGGATCTGCAATTCATCCGGATCAACGGCACGCTGGTCGGCGGGCTGGTCGGGCTGGCGATTCATGCGGTGGATGTCGCGCTATGAGTAAATTCCCGCGCCGCGCCGCCCACCCGGCCCTCCAAACGCTTGCCGTTGTCGGCACTTTCCCGCAAGAAAGCCGGTGATGGGCGCAGCGGCGGATTTCAGCGAGGACGGTGACACCCTGCGCTTCACCGGCGATCTTTCGCTGGCGACGATCGGCGATCTGCCGCAGCGGCTGCGCGCGCGCGGCGACGGCGAGGGGGTGCGGCATCTCGATCTGTCGGCGATCGACCGGATCGATACCGTCGGCGCCTGGGTGGTCCACCGCTTCGCGCACGAGCATAATGCGACGATCGAGGGGCTCGATCCCGAGCATGTCCGGTTGCTCGAACATGTCGAGCGGTCCGATCAGCTCGTCGCGATGCGGCCGCGCCATGTCAGCCCGTTCACCCGCGTGCTCGGCGAGATCGGCACCGCGACGATCACCGCCGGCACCACCTTGCTCGGGCTGCTCGGTTTCCTCGGCGCGATCGTCATCGCGCTCGGCAACGTCATCCGCCACCCGCGGCGCTTCCGCTTCAACGCCACGGTGCAGCGGTTCGAGGTGGTCGGGGTCACCGCGCTCGGCATCATCGGGCTGATGAGTTTCCTGATCGGGATCGTGATCGCGCAGCAGGGCGCGGTGCAGCTCCGCCAGTTCGGCGCCGAAGTCTATACGATCAACCTGATCGGGCGGATCACCCTGCGCGAGCTGGGCGTGCTGATGACCGCGATCATGGTCGCCGGCCGCTCTGGCTCGGCTTTCGCCGCGCAGCTCGGCACGATGAAGCTGACCGAGGAAATCGACGCGATGCGCACGATCGGCGTCTCGCCGATGGAGGCGCTGGTGCTGCCGCGCACGATCGCCGCGATCGTGCTGATGCCGCTGCTCGGCTTCTATTCCTCGATCGTGGCGATGATCGGCGGCGGGCTGTTGTGCTGGATCAACCTCGGCATCCCGCCGGTCACCTATATCGCGCGGCTGCGCGAAGTGGTGCCGATCACCGATCTTTACGTCGGGCTGGTCAAGGCGCCGGTGTTCGGCGCGATCATCGCGCTCGCCGGCTGTTTCCAGGGGATGCAGGTCGAGGGCGATGCCGAGCAGGTCGGCAACCGCACCACCGCCGCGGTGGTGCAGGCGATCTTCCTGGTGATCGTGCTCGACGCCTTTTTCGCGGTATTCTTCACCTCGATGGGGTGGAACTGATGCCCTCGGCGGACGACGATATCATCATCCGCGTGCGCGGGCTGCGCACCAGCTTCGGCGATCAGGTGATCCACGACGGGCTCGATCTCGACGTGCGGCGCGGTGAGATCCTCGGCGTGGTCGGCGGATCGGGCACCGGCAAATCGGTGCTGATGCGCGCGATCATCGGCCTCCAGCCCCCCGACGAGGGCGAGATCACCGTCTTCGGCGAATCCACCATCGGCCGCGAGGAGACCGAGGCGGTCGAGATCCGCAAGCGCTGGGGGGTGCTGTTCCAGGGCGGCGCCTTGTTCTCCACGCTGACGGTCGCCGAGAACGTCCAGGTCCCGATCCGCGAATTCTATCCGGAACTCGATCTGGCGCTGCTCGACGAAATCGCCTCCTACAAGGTGGTGATGACCGGGCTGCCCGCGGAGGCGGGGCCGAAATATCCCGCCGAGCTTTCGGGGGGGATGAAGAAGCGCGCCGGGCTGGCGCGCGCGCTGGCGCTCGATCCAGAGCTGCTGTTCCTCGACGAGCCGACCGCGGGGCTCGATCCGATCGGCGCCGCCGGGTTCGACGAACTGACCCATTCGCTGCAGCAGACGATGGGGCTCACGGTGTTTCTGATCACCCACGATCTCGATACGCTCTATGCGATCTGTGATCGGGTGGCGGTGCTGGCGGACAAAAAGGTGATCGCAGTCGGCACGATCGACGAGCTCCTGGCGTTGGACCATCCGTGGATCCAGGAATATTTCAATGGCCCGCGCGGCCGCGCGGCGGTCGCGACCCAGGAAGCCAATGGGGCGCGGAAAAAGCCAGGGACGGGAACTGACTGATGGAAACTCGCTCCAACCACGTCCTCGTGGGATCGGTCGTGCTGATCCTGCTCGCGGTGCTCGCGCTGTTCACGGTGTGGATCGCGCGGCTCGGCGGCGCGAGCGAGAAGGAATATGACATCTTCTTCAAGCAATCGGTCGACGGGCTCGCCAAGGGATCGTCGGTCACCTTCTCGGGCGTCCCCTCGGGCCAGGTGAAGCTGATCCAATTGTGGAAGAACGATCCGCAATTCGTCCGCGTGCGGATCACTGTCAACGAGGATACCCCGGTGCTCCAGGGCACCACCGCGACGATCCAGGGCAGCTTCACCGGCACCAGCACGGTGAGCCTCGACGGCGCGGTGAAGGGCGCCCCGCCGATCACCTGCCCGGCGAACGATGCCGCCAACCAATGCCCCTATGGCGTGCCGGTGATCCCGACGCGGACCGGCGGGCTCGGCGCGCTGCTCAATTCCGCGCCGCAATTGCTCGAGCGGCTCTCGACGCTGACCGAGCGGCTGACCGGGCTGGTCACCGACAAGAATCAGGCGTCGATCGCGGGCATCCTCGACAATACCAACCGGCTGAGCCGCGCGCTCGCCGATCGCGGGCCGGAAATCGCCGCGACGCTGGCGCAGACCCGCATCGCCGTCCAGCAGGCGGGCGACGCGGCGGCGAAGATCGGCGATCTCGCCGCGACCACCAACGGGCTGCTCGCCGAGGACGTCAAACCGGCGATGGCCAATCTCAACCAGGCGATCAGCGCCGCCAAGCAAAGCGCCGATACGCTCAACGCGACGATCGGCGATGCGCGCCCCGGCTTGCAGAGCCTGTCCAAACAGACCGCGCCCGAGCTGGCGCGGCTGATCCACGATCTGCGCCAGATGACCGATGCCTTGACCTCGGTGGCGGAGCGGGTCGATCGCAACGGCGCCGGATCGGTGATCGGCCAGCAGCGGCTCCCTGACTACAAGCCCGGCAAATGAGGCGGACAATGATGCGACCGAAGCATTTTCAGCAAAAGTGGATGCCGGGTCTCCGCAGGAAGATGCGCCAGCCGGCGATGATTTTCCTCGCGGCGCTGCCGCTGGCGGGCTGCATCAGCTTCGGCGCGAAGCCGCCGCCCTCGCTGCTCGACCTGACCTCGACCGAACAGGCCGCGCCGGGGCAGACGCAGGATGCCGCGACCGCCAAGACGATCTTCATCCAGACGCCGTCGGTGCCGCAGGCGCTCTCCACCGCGCGGGTGCCGGTGCAGGCGACGCCGACCTCGATCGCCTATATCAAGGATGCGCAATGGGTGGAGCCGCCGCAGCGGCTGTTCGCCCGGCTGCTCGCCGATACGATGACCGCGCGGAGCGGGCGTGTCGTGCTCGATGCGGGGCAGGCGTTCGGCGACAATGGCGCGCGGCTGAGCGGCGAATTGCGCAATTTCGGTATCGACGCGGCCTCGTCGAGCGCGATCGTCACCTTCGATGCGGCGCTGGTCCGCGCCGAGGGCAGCAAGGTGGAAAAGCAGCGCTTCGAGGCGAAGGTGCCGGTCTCCCGGATCGATGCCGCCTCGGCCGGACGCGCGCTCAACCGCGGCGCCAATCAGGTCGCGGCGGCGGTGGCCGATTGGGTGGGGAAATAGGCGACGGTCTGGAGGTCGCCGCTGCGCCAGCGGTGCAAAATCCCAATCTACGTTCGCCCTTCGACAAGCTCAGCCCGAACGGGGAAGCTGATAACCTCGTAACTTACCGCGCAGCGATCCGCCGGATCGGTGTCGGCACATTGCAGATATCGGCGCCCCCCGCCGGGCGGACGAAGAAGCCGTCGCGGCGGTTGGCGCGGGCATCGGCGTAACGCGCGAAGCTCGTGCTTTCGGTGGCGAGATATTCGAAGCGCGGTCGCTCGGCGACGGGCAGGTCGCTCGCCAGCCGGACCGAGACGATCGGCACATGCTCGGCCGGCGTGGCATAGACCCCGAGCGCTTCGGTGCCGCGCGGCAGTGACGACAGCAGCTCGATCCCCTCGATCACCCGGCCGACCAGCGCGATATTGCGATCGAGGTGGCGCGGCGCATGGCCGATCACCGCATAGAGCTCGCTGCCGTCGCCCGCATCGGGCGGCATGTCGCGCCCGACCCCGACCATCCCGTAGCAATGCACCGGCCACGCGATCGTGCCCCCCGCGCCGCGCTCGGCCGCGATCGGCCAGCCGTGCCAGGTGAAGGTCTCGGGGGCGTAAGCGTCATGCCCCGGCGCCGCGACGATCGGGCCGAGATCGGCGGGGGTGAGGCGGGTGGTATAATCGGCCTGCTCGGTGGGGGTAAGGCTGGCGGGAAGCGGCCGCTTGGCGGTGCTGCCGCCCCATTGCGCGACATAATTGTCCTGCACGCGGTTGACGCCGGCGCCGTCCCACCAATGCTGGGTGGCGAGCATGCGGATGTTGCGCACCCAGCTTTGCGAGAAGGGCGCGGGGATCAACTGGATCACCACGCGGCGCGGCTTGCCGGTGGCGGTAGGGGCGAGGTCCATCACCAGCAGATCGCCCGCGGGAATCGCGCGCCAGTCGCCGGCAGGCGCGGCGGCGACGATTTCCGACGGCGCGCGCGCGGGGGACGCGGCGGCGTCGGCGGCGGTTGGTGCAGCGGCAGTGGCTGCGGATGCCGGGGCGGATGCGGCGAGAAGCGCGGCAAGGGCGGGTGCGATCATGCGCGCGATGCTGCCTTTAGCGGGCGCGCGATGCAATTCCCCGGCGCGAAAGCTTGCGTCGCGCGCCGCCCCGCTTTAGGGCGTCGCCTCCCAAGGCATGCGGAGCGGTGGCCGAGTGGTCGAAGGCGCTCGCCTGGAAAGTGAGTATACGGCAAAACCGTATCGAGGGTTCGAATCCCTCCCGCTCCGCCACTTATTTCGCAAAGGACTGGCGATCCGTCGTTAACGCGGCTTGCGCCGCGCGCTGGCCTTGAGGATATCCTCCATCTCGACGATGCAGTCGCGTCCCTTGAGGCTACCCTCGGTTTTATCCTCCGGGTCGGCCTCGAAATAGGCGCGCATCTTATCGGATAGTGCCACAAGTGCCTGATAATTTTCTTCGCCGACCTTCTGGCGGATTGTTTTCAATCCCTCGTTGAGCGCAAAAAATTCGGTGTCGATATTCTGCTCCGGGAAATAGCCCGTCCTGTCCTTGAAGGTCGGCGAGGAGAGCATCATCGAACCCAATTGGTCCATGATCTCCCCGATCCCCTTGGGAATATATGGCTTGTCGGAATGAAGGCTTGAGCGATACATACTATTCTCCTGGGCGTAAGATGGCATAGGTATGACCTTGTCCGAGCTGACTGGGTCTAACGATGATCACGATGGTCGGCTTGAAATCACTGTTGAAGAAGCCTCTAATTTGCGGAGTTGCTAAAGTTTTGCGCGTAAGGGAAACGTCGAAAGCGGCTCTGTCTACTCGCGCATCAGGAATTTTATATTTCGGATCTGGGAGTGATCTATCATATTCTCTGCCGATAATTCTTATTATCTGCCCTTTTGAATAATCTATTCCCCTAAGATCGAGATTTTTTCTCAGCTCATGTCGCACCGCTTGGTCAATATAATTGCCGATCGCCTCTTCGCGCGATAGGCGCGGCAGCAAGCGTCCGGCGTCGAATCGTGCTCGAGCTTCAACATAAGCGCTGTCGTAAGCGCCAAAACCTCCCCACATTCCGGAGCTGATCGGTATCGGCGATAACGCCCGCGCGGTTAGCGAGGGTAAGATAGATGCTTGATGACGAAATTAGTTTCGAAAGCGGCGGTGGCGATCCTC